>Ga0308163_10001287_pt1 | contig 28603 bp, 22 predicted proteins | sample PhyTR1_FD_201037 | JGI IMG/M metagenome (GOLD analysis project Ga0308163, IMG submission 201037) | Phyllosphere microbial communities from UC Gill Tract Community Farm, Albany, California, United States - DLSLT.R1 | ecosystem: Host-associated > Plants > Phyllosphere > Unclassified | place: USA... | reverse complement strand
TGGCATTTGACTTAGTGCACGCTGTTGAGTTCTCAAAGATCGGACGCACCCGAACATCCACCACACCAACCGGCGCAGCCTCAACTCGGGGCAACTTCTCAAACCTAGACCCAGTTGAAGTTCTTGTCAAATCGAGCAATTCGAGCGACCGGATCGAAATCAGGCGCACCGAATCGAACTAAACGACCTTCGACAGGGTGAGGTTTACATCCTAGAAGGAGATGCGGAGTCGTTTATAGACTCTGATCTGAAACTATGGGATGGTCCCGCTTGAGGCCGGAAGCTCTTCGGCTTTCCGCACCTGTGGGGTGACAAGAGGAAACATTACGGAAACACTCGGCGCTCGTCAAAACCGGGGTGCAGCCCGGGCGTGTCGCGGCTAGCATCCGCGGAATTCCGCGGAAGTGGCGCCCTTCGGCAGGCTCAGGGAACGACAGGCCGGCGAACGACAGGGTTCGAGAACGACGAGCTCAGGGAACGCGGGGGCTGTTGTCGATTGCGGTTACGCGAACGACGGCAACGCCCTGTTCGTTCGATTCCGAGAGATCGACCGTCGCGGAGATGCCGAAGTCGTGATCGCCGGCGGGATCGTCGAAGATCTGGCGCACCGACCACTCCCCCGGCCGCTCGTCGATGATGAGCATCGCGGCGCTGCGCGCATCCGCACCCGTGAGCAGTTCGTCGTGCTCGTCGAAGTAGTCGTCCATGGCATGAGCCCAGGCGTTCGCGTCGAAACCTGACGTCGCATCCAATTCACCGAGCGCTTCGTAGTTCTCGAGGGCGGCGACTTGGACCCGGCGGAACATCTCATTGCGAACGAGGATGCGGAAGGCACGCGTGTTCGAGGTGAGAAGTCGCGGCGCCGGAGGCACGATGCCCGGATTCTCGACACTCCCGCCATCGTCACTCGGGTTGATCAGCTCTTCCCACTCGTCGAGCAGACTCGAGTCGACCTGGCGCACGAGTTCTCCGAGCCACTCGATGAGATCGTGAAGTTCTTCGGTCTTCGCCTCGTCGGGGATGGTCTGCCTTGCCGCGCGGAACGCGTCGGACAGGTAGCGCAGGACCAGGCCCTCGGAGCGGGAGAGCTTGTAGAAGTTGATGAAGTCGCCGAACGTCATCGCTCTCTCATAGAGATCGCGCACCACGGACTTGGGCTTCAACTCGAAGTCCCCGATCCACGGTTGCGAAGCGCTGTAGACCTCGAAGGCCTCGCCGAGCAGCTGCTCGAGCGGCATCGGCCAGGTCACCTGCTCGAGCAGTTCCATGCGTTGTTCGTACTCGATGCCCTCGGACTTCATCGAGGCCACGGCCTCGCCCCGGGCCAAGAACTGTTGCGCCGAGAGAACGGGCCGGGGGTTCTCGAGCGTCGATTCGACCACCGAGATCATGTCGAGCACATACGTGTCGCTATCTTCGTCGAGCAGATCGAAGACCGCGAGCGCGAACGGCGACAGCGGCTGGTTGAGCGCAAAATTGGGCTGCAGATCGACGGTGAGCCGGATGCGATCGGGCCCGCCACCCGGTTGCGGCACCTGGGTCACGACCTCGGCCGTGCGGAGAGTTCGGTAGATGGCCAGCGCCTGTCGCAGGTGCGCGAGCTGTTTCGTGCGGGGCTCATGACTCGTCTCGATGAGCTGCCTGAACTCGGTGAAGGCGTCACCCTCGCGGGCGATGACGTTGAGAACCATCGAGTGGCTCACCTGCATGCTCGACGACAGAGTCTCGGGCTCCGCGTCGACGAGCCGCAAGAAACTGGGCTCGCCCCACGAGACGAAGCCCTCGGGTGCACGCTTCTTGACGATCTTGCGTTTCTTCTTGGGATCGTCGCCCGCCTTCGCGATCGCCTTCAGATTCTCGGTCTCATGCTCCGGGGCCTGCACCACGACCGTTCCGGCGGTGTCGTAGCCGGCGCGACCGGCGCGACCCGCTATCTGGTGGAATTCCCGGGCGTTGAGCTGGCGCATCCGCACGCCGTCGAATTTCGTGAGCGCCGTCAGCAGTACCGTGCGAATGGGAACGTTGATGCCGACACCGAGCGTGTCTGTTCCGCAGATGACGCGCAGAAGACCCTGCTGGGCGAGTTGTTCGACGAGGCGACGATACTTCGGCAGCATGCCCGCGTGGTGCACTCCGATGCCCGACCGGATCAGCCTGTTGAGCGTCTTGCCGAAGGCGGTGGTGAACCGGAACCCGCCGATGACCTCGGCTATCTCGTCGCGCTGCTCGCGGGTCGCGACCCGGATGCTCGTGAGCGCCTGCGCTCGCTCGAGGGCCGCGAGTTGCGAGAAGTGCACGATGTAGACGGGCGCCTGATGAGTCTCGAGCAGCTCCTCGACCGTTTCTTGAACGGGCGTCGTCGCGTAGTAGTAGTGCAGAGGAACAGGCCGCTCGACACCCGTGACCACGGCGGTCTCACGATCGGTTCGAGCCGTGAGGTCTTTCGCGAGCCAGGTCACATCGCCGAGGGTGGCCGACATCAATACGAACTGCACTCCGGGGAGGGTGAGCAGTGGAACCTGCCAGGCCCAGCCGCGTTCGGGGTCGGAGTAGAAGTGGAACTCGTCCATGACCACCTGCCCGACGTCGGTGTCGGCACCATGGCGCAGCGCGAGATTCGCCAGGATCTCGGCCGTGCAGCAGATGATGGGCGCATCCGGATTCACCGACGAGTCGCCCGTGACCATGCCCACGTTCGCCGCACCGAAGACATCGACCAGGGCGAAGAACTTCTCGCTCACGAGGGCCTTGATCGGAGCCGTGTAGTAACTCCTCTGCCCGCGCACGATGGCCGCGGCATGAGCCCCGATCGCGACGAGCGACTTTCCGGTGCCCGTGGGCGTGGAGAGAATCACGTTCGCCCCGGAGACGATCTCGATGACCGCCTCTTCTTGAGCGGGATACAGCGTGATACCCCGCGAACTCGCCCACGTCTCGAAGGCACTGAAAACCGTGTCTTCGTCGAATTTCTCGGGCAGGAGCGACAGCAGAGAAGCGCGCTCGCCTTCGTCGCCCGACGTGACGGCGTCGTCGCTGTCGGGGGCTTCGGGCAGAGTCACGGTCATGATGTATCGATCCTGCCCTCTGCCGGGCCGAGCGCCTAACTGACACTCGCGGCCCGATTGACTTATTCGAACATATATTCGAATATTGCAGAATGAGTTCGGTTGCCGCCTTCGAGTCTCCTGCCTCGGTGAGGCAGGCCCTGCAGGCGCGAATCAGCTCGATGCAGTCCACGCGGCTCGACGAAGACGCCTTCCCCCTGCTTCCTATGCTGCGGGCAGTCCTCGGGCGCGGACTTCGGCGCGGAACTGTCTATTCGATCTCGGGGTCTACGTCACTCGCCCTGGCCCTCGTCGCCGCAGCATCGCAGAGCGGCGAATGGTGTGGCGTGCTCGACGTTCCCGATCTCGGGCTCGAGGCCGCGGCCGGCTGGGGAATCGATCTCGATCGACTCGTCTGGGTCGCCGATCCGGGCGATCGGTGGATGTCGACGGTCGGCTCGATGGCGGACGTGCTCGGCCTGGTGATCGTCAGGGCTCCCGCGCGGATCACCTCGGCAGAGGCATCGCGACTTCTCGCCCGCCTGCGGCAGACCCGATCGACGATGCTCGTACTCGGCGAGTGGCCACAGTCGGAGTCGCAGATCCGCGTGGTCTCGTCGACGTGGACAGGTCTGGGCGACGGTTACGGACACCTCGCCGATCGGCACCTCGAGCTCGAGGTTCGGCAGGGCCAGAGCGCAGGCCCACCCCGGCGTTCACGACTCCGCGTGCCGGCGGAGATGATGCCATGACCTCAACGAATGCACGCGTGTTGGTGGTCTGGCTGCCCGACTGGCCGATCATCGCCGCCCGACGCCGTCTTGAGTTCTCTACCGAGCAGCCGCTTGCGCTCATTCACAAGGGTGTCGTCTTCGCCTGCTCGAGCGATGCGCGAGCGTCGGGTGTGCAGCGAGGCCTCGCCGTTCGCGAGGCACAACTGAGATGCCCCGAGCTTCTCGTCGTCGCCTACGATCCTCAGGTCGACGCCCGGGCCTTCGAACCCGTCGTGGCGTCACTCGAAGACCTGGTTCCCGGCGTTCGCATTCTTCGCCCGGGATTGTGCGCCATCAGAGCGCGAGGGCCTGCCCGCTTCTACGGTGGCGAGGAGCGGGCGGCCTCGACGATTCACCAGGCGCTGGCGAGGGCCGATATCGCCGCACGGCTGGGAATCGCCGACAGCGTCTTCGGCGCAGAGCGCGCCGCGCTGCAGACGAGCGGCGACTCCCCGATAGCGATCGTCGCCGTGGGCACGACACGGCAGTTTCTAGGCCCCGCACCGATCTCCACGCTCGACGACTCGACTCTTGTGCCCGTGCTGCGCAGACTGGGGCTGCACAGCCTCGGTGACTTCGCCGCTCTCGACCGTGTCGCGGTCGGTGCCCGATTCGGACAGGCCGGACTGCGCGCTCATGACCGGGCGTCCGCGACCGACCGGCTTTCCGGAGCCGAACACACGCCCGAGATCGACTTCGGAGCCAGTGCGACCTTCGAACCGGCACTCGACCGTGTCGATCAGATCGCCTTCGGAGTGAGAACCGCGTCTGAGTCGATGATCGATCGGCTTGCCAAGAGCGGTCTGGTCTGCACGGCGCTGCGCATCACCGTCACCAGCGAATCCGGCGAGCGACGCGAGAGGTCCTGGTCGCATCCGCATCATTTCTCGGCGGCCGACGTGGTCGACCGCGTGCGCTGGCAGCTTCAAGGCTCGGGAGGTGTCACTGCGGGCCCGACGTCTCCGGTCGAGCGAGTCGAATTGTCTCCGGCTCGGGTAGACACCAGCGCGAACCACGAGTCCGGCCTCTGGGGCACCTCCCTCGACGAGCGTGTGCACCACGCGCTGGCGAGACTGCACAGCATCCTCGGACACGGATCGGTCTCTACCCCGTCGCTCGGAGGAGGCCGCTTTCTGAACGAAAGGCAGGTGCTCGTCGCCTGGGGAGACGAGACCCCACCGGCGAAGCGCACTCTCCCCTGGCCCGGCAGCATCCCGCCTCCGGCTCCAGCGACCGTCTTCTCAGAGCCCAGACCAGCCGATGTACGCGGCCCGAACGGTGAGCCGATCGATGTCGATGGCCGGGGCACGGCAACCGCTCCTCCTGCGTGGCTGGCGCTCGGCCGATCTCCGGCGATGAAGGTCTCGTCGTGGGCCGGACCGTGGCCTGTGACACAGAGATGGTGGGATGCCGATGCGCGCCGAAGCGCCCATCGATTTCAGATGATCGATTCCGAGGGCATGGCATGGCTGATGATCCTCGAAGATCACGAGTGGGCAGCAGAGGCCCGCTATGACTGAGCGGACTCCGTCATGAACTGGGCGAATCCCCCCATCCCATGGTCTGAATTCGAACGCATCGCATCGGGCGCGACACGGCACGACGATCGGCCACACGGGGCCGACGGAGGCGACAGCCCCGCCTGGTCACGCAAACGCGGCCCCTACGAACCGCGTGCTCGGGCCTCACGACCCGCGGCAACGGTCGTGCCGTACGCCGAGCTGCACGCGCACTCGCATTACAGCTTTCTCGACGGCGCGTCCTCTCCTGAACACCTCGTCGAGGAGGCCGTGCACCTCGGACTCACCGGCCTCGGTCTCACCGATCATGACGGCCTCTACGGGATCGTCCGTATGGCCGAGGCCGCTGAGCGCGTCGATCTGATGACCGTCTTCGGCGCCGAACTCTCGTTGGGACTCGAGGCTCCTCAAAACGGCGTCGCCGACCCCGAAGGCGACCACCTCGTGGTTCTGGCGCGAAAAGAAAGCGGCTACCACCGCTTGGCCGGTGCTATCACAAGCGCCCAATTGGCGCCGGGTGCAGAAAAAGGGCATCCGGTGTACGCGCTCGAGGATCTCTCGCGGGAGGCGCAGAACTCGTGGCTCGTCTTGACCGGATGCCGCAAGGGAGCTGTGAGAAGAGCCCTCGAGAGCGATGGATCACCGGCTTCTGCGCGAGAACTCGACCGTCTGATCGATCTCTTCGGTCGAGACAACGTCGTGGTCGAGCTGTTCGACCACGGAGACCCTCGTGCCTCGAGCCTCAACGATGCCCTGGCCGACCTGGCCGCTCGCGCCCGACTGCCCGTCATCGCGACCAACAACGTTCACTTCGCCGGCCCAGAGACGTATCCACTCGCCTCAGCCCTGGCGGCGATCCGCGCGCGCCGCAGTCTCGACGAGATGGATGGATGGCTGCCGGCATCCGCGGGCGCGCACCTGCGCAGCGGCGCCGAAATGGCTGCCCGGTTCTCGCGCTATTCGGGAGCCGTCGAGCGAACCGTCGAGATCGCCGCGGATCTGTCGTTCTCGCTGCGGTCGGCGCGCCCGAATCTTCCGAAACTCGATGTTCCGGCCGGGCACACACCCATCAGCTGGCTGCGCGAACTCGTGCGACGGGGTGCCCAGAAGCGCTACCCGAACGCAACGCCCGACATTCACGACAGGCTCGAGCGCGAGCTGCGCGTGATCGAAGACAAAGATTTTCCCGGCTACTTCTTGATCGTCGAAGACATCGTCGGGTTTGCCAGGGGCCGGGGCATCCTGTGTCAGGGGCGAGGTTCTGCGGCCAACTCGGCCGTCTGCTATGTGTTGGGAATCACCGCCGTCGACTCCATCGCGCGGGGCCTCCCCTTCGAACGGTTCCTGTCGGCACTCCGCGAAGAAGAGCCCGACATCGACGTCGACTTCGATTCCGATCGTCGTGAAGAGGTGATCCAGTACGTCTACGAACGGTACGGCCGACGGAATGCGGCGCAGGTCGCGAACGTCATCAGCTACCGCCCCAAGAACGCGGTTCGCGATGTGGCGAAGGCACTCGGCTACAGCCAGGGGCAGCAAGACGCGTGGTCGCGGCAGATCGAGCGGTGGGGAAGCCTGAGCGAGACGCACGATCACGACATGCCGCCTGCTGTGACCGATCTGGCCCAGCAGCTGCTCAAGGCGCCCCGGCACCTCGGCATCCACTCCGGCGGAATGGTTCTCACCGAGAATCCCGTCGGCGAGGTCGTGCCCATCGAACACGCACGCAAAGAGAACCGCACGGTTCTGCAGTGGGACAAAGACGACTGCGCCTGGATGGGCCTGGTGAAATTCGACCTGCTCGGCCTGGGCATCCTGGCCGCCCTGCAGTACACCTTCGACCTCGTCGAGGAGCACACGGGTGAGCAGTGGAATCTCGACAGCATCCCGAAAGAAGAAGCCGGGGTGTACGACATGCTGTGCCGTGCAGACGCCATCGGCGTCTTCCAGGTGGAGAGTCGCGCACAGATGGGCACGCTTCCGCGGCTCCTCCCCCGGCGCTACTACGACCTCGTGATAGAAATCGCCCTCATCCGCCCCGGCCCCATCCAGGGCGGTGCGGTGCACCCGTTCATCAGACGGAAGACGGGCGAGGAAGCGGTGACCTACCCCCATCCGCTGCTCGAGCCGGTCCTCGAACGCACGCTGGGGGTGCCACTCTTCCAAGAGCAGTTGATGCAGATGGCTGTGGCGGTCGGCGGATGCTCTGCCGCCGACGCCGATCTGCTTCGCCGAGCAATGGGCTCGAAGCGAGGCGTCGAACGCATCGAGTCGCTGAAGGCGACCCTTTTCGAGGGCATGGCCCGCAACGGCCTCGACCTCGAAACCAGTGAAGACATCTACGCGCGCATCCAGGCATTCGCCAACTTCGGCTTCGCAGAGAGCCACGCCCTCAGCTTCGCCCTGCTGGTCTACTCCAGCGCGTGGCTCAAGCTGCACTACCCGGCAGCTTTTCTCGCCGCACTGCTCCGAGCCCAGCCCATGGGCTTCTACTCGCCCCTCACCCTCACTGCGGATGCGCGTCGGCACGGCGTCGAGGTTCGACGGCCGAGCATCCAACGGTCTTTGGCCGATGCCACGCTCGAGGAGCTCGACACGGTCAGTGCAGCTCAGGCGCACACCCGCCCAGAGTGCTGTGACCCGGATCAGCCGCCGGTCGGTGAGTTCGATCGCGCAGCACCCGATCTCACGGCGACCCATCGTCGCGACGGTCGCTTCGCCGTCAGACTCGGTCTGGCCGCCGTGACCGGCATCGGCGCTGATCTGGCGCAGCGCATCGTCCTCGAGCGGCAGCAGTCGGGCGATTTCGTCGACCTCGCCGATCTGTCACGTCGGGTGGGACTCACGACCGAGCAACTCGAGGCACTTGCCGCCGCAGGAGCATTCGATTCGCTGGGCATCAGCCAGCGCGAGGCGTTCTGGCAGGCCGGGGAGGCGTCCGCTGAGCGCGCGGATCAACTCGCCGGATCCTCGGTCAGCGTCCAGCCTCCGCTGCTGCCCGTGCTGACGTCGACCGAACGACTGGCCTACGATATCTGGTCGACGGGCATCTCTCCCGACGACCATCCGATCAGTCAGGCGCGCGGTGCTCTCACCGCCCGCGGAGTGTCTCCCATCGCCGCCCTCGCCCAGGCCGAGTCGGGGCGGCGCGTTCGGGCGGGCGGGGCCGTCACGCACCGACAACGCCCACAGACCGCGGGCGGCATCGTCTTCATGAACCTCGAAGACGAGACCGGCCTGCTCAACGTCGTCGTCAGCACCGGCGTCTGGAACCGCTACCGCCGTCTGGCGCGAGAAGCACCCGCACTGGTCGTGCGGGGAATCCTCGAGCGCTCACCCGAGGGCATCATCAATCTGGTGGCAGATCGCTTCGAAGAACTTCCCCTACAGACCCGCACCCGCTCTCGCGATTTTCGCTGACGGCCCCGTAGACGCATGTCGGTGGCTCAGGCGAGACTGAAGGAGTGCCAGAACTTCCCGAGGTCCACGCGCTCGTCGCTGATCTGAGCGCGCGACTCGTCGGTCGAACGCTTGCACGCCTCGACCTGGTGTCGTTCGCCGCCCTCAAGACCTTCGATCCGCCCGCCTCAGCCCTGAGCAATCGTGTGATCACGGCGATCGACAGGCACGGCAAATTCCTCGACATCTCGGTCGGCGATCTGCATCTCGTGATGCACCTGGCACGTGCCGGCTGGATTCGGTGGCGCGACGTCGAACCGCCGCCACGCACCCGTCCGACATCCGGGCCTCTCACGGCTCGTCTGGTTCTCGACGACGGCTCGGGGTTCGATATCACCGAAGCGGGAACGAAGAAGAGCGTCGCCATCTGGATCGTTCGGAGCGCCGACGAGATCCCTCAGATCGAGAGGCTCGGGCCCGATCCGCTCGACTCGGCGTTCACCCTCGATGTCTTCACGCAGATCCTCGCTTCGGCCGGGCGAATGCAGATCAAGGGTGTCTTGCGCGATCAGTCGCGGATCGCGGGAATCGGCAATGCCTACTCCGACGAGATCCTCCACGTCGCGCGCATGTCGCCCTACAAACCGGCATCGATGACGCCCGACGAGGCATCCCGACTCTACGACGCGATGCGCGAGACACTGCAGGGCGCCATCGAGCGCTCAGAGGGCGTCAGCGCATCGAATCTGAAGCGAGAGAAGAAGACCGCTATGCGCGTTCACGGCAGGGCCGGCCAGGAGTGTCCGGTCTGCGGCGGCACCGTGCGGCAGGTGATCTTCGCCGACCGCACTCTCGAGTATTGCCCCAGTTGCCAGACGGGCGGAAAGCCGTTGGCCGATCGGGTGCTGTCGAGACTGCTGAAGTAGCAGGCCTAGCCCGCCTCGCGAATGGCAGCGGCGACCGCGGCCGCGATGACGGTGAGTCCCTTCGAGACGGGGTGGATGTCGTCGAACTGCATGAGCTCGGGCTGGCCGGCGAGAGGCTGGCCGATATCGAGGTAGTCGGCGTCGACCGCCCGTGATGCTCTCAGAATGTCGGCATCGAGCTCGCCCAACTCGTCGGGCGGGGTGGTGTCTCCCCAGAACGCGTTCAGCGCGAAGATGCGCGCCTCGGGCAATTTGTCGCGCAGATAGCTCATTGTCTTCATCGTCTGGCTGGCCACCTCGTCCGGGTCTTCGTCGAGGTCGTTGCTGCTCGCGGCGATGATCACGATCGAGGGGTTCAGCCCGACGGCGTCGACGGCCTGATCTTGAAACGTGCCTCCGTCGTCGCCGACTGCGACGAATCCGCTGCCGTCGGCCGCCAGGTCGGTGAGTTGCCAGTTCGTAGCCGCTCCGATGAGCTGCGGCCAGGCGTGGCTCGACTTCACGTTGTGGCCGTCCATGATGGAGTCGCCGATGGCCACGACGACGGGGCCGGGTTCTGATGCGGGCTCCACGATGCCCGTCGGCGGCGATGTCGGTGCCGTCGTCGCAGACAGGGCGGCAGATCGCGAGTCGATATGGATGTGTTCTCCCGAGCCGTGGGTCACACTCTGCACGACGACCGACACGAGGGTCGCCGAGACGAGCATCGAGCCCGCAATGACCGCCGCAACGGCGCGTTTGTTGCGACGTTTAGCGCTCATTCCTCGACCTCACTCACCAGGTTGACAGTAGTCTGCAGGGTCGTTCGCCGGTCGCGAAGACGCTGAGCGCAAGCTCCGAATTCACCCCGCCCCGTACCCCGATCCGTCGCGCGAACCGAGGTACGATCCGACCACCGCGGCGCCGAGGTCGTCGAGTTCCGGCGAGACCACGCTGCCGCCGACCCTCTTCGCCATGGAGTCGATGAACCGCGCGAGGCCCGGATCGTCACCCAGGCGGAAGAATGTGGTCGACGCTCCGAGTCGCATCGAGTTCTCGAGCTCGCGAACCGCGACGGCGATCGTCAGAGGGTGCGGCGGGTAGTCGAAGAAGACCTCGCCGCTCGATTCCAGGTGAGAGGTCGGCTCGCCGTCGGTGACGATGAGCAGCACGGGCTGAGCGTTGGGATGCCGACGGAAGTGCCGGTTCGCGAGAAGCAGCGCGTGATGGAGATTGGTGCCCTTCTCGTACTCGGCTTCGAGGCCGGTGAGCTGCTCGATCTCCATGACCTGAGCCTCGCGACCGAACGCGATCAGTTGAAGATCGTCGCCTCTGAACCGGCTGGTCACCAGGGTGTGCAGCGCGAGAGCGGTGCGTTTCATCGGAACCCATCGGCCGTCCATCGCCATCGAGAACGACGTGTCGACCAGCAGGGCAACGCACGCCTGAGTTCTCGCCTCTGTCTCCTGCACCTCGACATCGCCGATCTCGATCCGGATGCCCGCTCCGGGGGCGGCCTCGCCGCTTGCTGTCCGTGACAGCGCGTTGGTGATCGTGCGCGTCACATCCCACGGCTCTGTGTCACCGAAAGACCACTCGCGCGTCGCACCCGACAACTCGCCGGCAGAACCGGCTTGCCGGACGTCTCTCGTGCCCTGCCGGCCCGAGAGTCTCTGCGCGACGTCGCGCAGCAGGGAGCGACCGAGAAGTCTCATCGCCTTCGGCGTCAGCTTGAGGGTTCCGTCCGAGGCGCGCTTCATGGTTCCCGAGTCGCGCAGAGCCTTTTCGAGCTGCGAAAGGGTGCGGGCGTCTGCCGACGCCTCGTCTCCGAGCTGACGGGAGAGTGCATCGAGGTCGAGATCGTCGAGCCGTGATCCCCCATAACCCTGCGAGAGCTGCTCCGAGAGCTCGTCGAGTTCAGCGATGTCCTGGAACACTCCCGTTCCGTCGCCGAGGCCCAGGCCATCGGAGCCGGACATGCGTTCCGACCCGCTCCAGTCTGCGTCGGGGCGCAGGGCTTGCAGCTGCTCGTCGAGCTGGGCCAGAGACGACATCAGCTCGGGCGAACCGAAGGCATCGGATGCGAGGGCGTCGAGTTCGTCGCGCTGCTCCTGGGTCATCGAATTGCGCATTCGAGCGGCCGCCGCTGCTCTCGCTGCCAGGGCGTCGATCAACTCGTCGATGGTCTGGGGGTTCTCGGGAAAGAACTCGCCGTGCGCATTCATAAACTCGTCGAAATCCTGCTGGCCCGCCTCTCCTCGAGCGTGACTGTCGAGCAGTGCCGTGAGGTCGGCGACCATGGCGGCGACCGCTGCCCTGTCGTCGTCATCCGCGTTCTCGAGCGCGCGCTTGAGCCCCGCGAAGCGCTGGTCGAGCATCTCCCTTCCCAGCAGATCCTTGATGCGCTCGAAGTCCTGCCGAGCCTCGGTGCTGCGCCACGAGTAGTCGCCGAGTTCTTTCACGGCCGCGGCGGTCGACGGCGGCAGCGCGCCCAGCTGCATCTCGGCGAGGGAGCGTGAATCATCGTCGAGTTGCACGTCTCTGGCCAGCTGCTTGCGCTCCTCGAGCACGGCCTTGTCGAGCAGCCGCTTCACCTCGTTCAACGTGCCATCGAGGTTGTGCTTCGCCGACAGCTCGCGGCGACGCTCCGCGACGCGGCGAGCCAGGTCGTCGAGGCCGGGGCGATCGCGCGTGCCACGGCGCAGCAACTCCCGCAACGACGCCTCGGGCGAGTAGCCCTCCATCACGTCGTGGCCGATGGCGTCGAGCGCTTCGCGCAGATCAACGGGCGGCGCGAGCGGGTCGGGGCCGCCCGAGTACTTGCCGTACCGAGAGGCGCGGGTGAGCCGCCGATTCGCCCTAGCCATAGATCGTTTCGCCTCCGCCCGATGCCTTGCTGATGCGCCGGTCGAGGAAGAGCCCCTCGAGAGCGAGTTCGATGGCGCCCGCTCGCTGGCCGTCGCTGCGGGCATCGAGCCTGTCGGCGATCTGGTCGTAGAGCTCGGACTCGCCGAGCCTGGGAAGCCCGGCCAGGAACTCGCGCGCCGGAACCTGCTCGCCCGTTGTGACGACGGCGCCCTCTTCGACGGCGTTCACCAGTGCTCTGAAGTCGAGACCTCTGAAATATCCGTGCACCGTCTCCGCCGTAGCGCGCCGTAGCAGGTGGTCGAGGATCTCATCCTCTCGACCCTCCTCGCCAGACTCGAATTCGATCTTGCCGCCGAGCACGTCGACGGCCGTTTCGAGATCGACGGGCCGGGCCACGGCATCCGGTTCGCCCTGCCGGGTTGCGCGATGGATGGCCGCCGCGGCGATCGTCTCCGCGCCGGCGATCGCGAAGCGGGCGCTCACGCCGCTGCGCTGATCGACCGACGGCGATTCGCGCAACGCGCGAGTGAAGCGGGCGAGGATCTCGACGAGGTAGTCGGGCACCTCGGCGACGAGGTCCGCCTCCTGGCGGATGATGGACACCTCATCGGCCAGCTCGAGCGGATAGTGGGTGCGAATCTCCGCGCCGAAGCGGTCTTTCAAGGGCGTGATGATGCGACCGCGGTTCGTGTAGTCCTCGGGGTTGGCGCTGGCGACCACGAGCACGTCGAGGGGCAGACGCAGCACGTAGCCGCGAATCTGGATGTCACGCTCCTCCATGACATTGAGCATGGCCACCTGGATTCGCTCGGCGAGATCAGGCAGTTCGTTGATGGCGACGATTCCCCGGTGGCTCCGGGGAATCAGACCGAAGTGGATCGTCTCCGGGTCTCCGAGGCTGCGGCCCTCGGCAACCTTCATGGGGTCGACGTCACCGATGAGGTCGGCGACGGAGGTGTCGGGGGTGGCGAGCTTCTCCGCGTAGCGCTCCTCGCGGGTTCGCCACGACACCGGCAGGTCGTCGCCGAGTTCGTGCGCACGACGCACGCTCTGGCTGGTGATGGGGTCGAACGGATGCTCCCCCAGCTCGGATCCGTCGATCACGGGCGACCACTCGTCGAGCAGCCCGACCATCGTGCGCAAAAGTCTGGTCTTGCCCTGGCCGCGTTCGCCGAGGAGCACGATGTCGTGCCCCGCGATCAGAGCTCGCTCGAGCTGAGGGATGACCGTGGCCTCGAAACCGTGCAGGCCCGGCCAGGGGTCGCGACCTTCCCGAAGAGCCGCCAGAAGATTGTCGCGGATTTCGACTCGAAGGGACTTCTGCTCGTGGCCCGAAGCCTTGAGCTGACCGACTGTGGAGATGAGTGGACGCGTCATTTCTCCACGCTACCTCCGCTGTGGTCGCGTTAGCCCGGGTCGTCGAAACGAGTCAATCCCCGTGTGTGATTTTCGCGAAAAAGATCAGGATGAAGAGACGGAGGATCCACTGGAGGTTCGTATGTCTGACACGGACACGATGACGAGTTCCGCACTCGCCCGCATCTATCGAGACCATGCCGACTACACGCAGGTCTACCTCGACATGTCGGTCGACACGGCCGACCCGCCCGGAGTGCAGGATGAACGCCGCACCTCGGTCCTCGATCGCCTCGCTCTCGCAGGATCGCCTCAGAGGGACCTGTATTGTGTCGCCGACGTGCTGGCGACGGCGGCAACGGGTCCGAGCCCCTTCTGTCTCTTCATTTTGGTGCGCGACGGTGTCGTCATCGTCGAAGAGGTTCTCGCCGGATTGGCCGTCGAACCCGAGATCACGTCGTACGGGCCGCTGCCGGATCTGGTGCCGCTTCTCAAGGCGCAGCCCCTCGATTTCACCTATTTGACTGTCGAAACGGCCAGAGATGGTGGAGAGGTACAGCTGTTCCGCGCGGGTTCTCGCGTCGTGGAATCGGAGGACCATGTTCAGGGGCGTACCGACACCCTCCACAAGATCAAGGGCGGTGGGTGGCGACATGACCACATGCAGAACCATGCGGAGGAGATCTGGCGGCAGACCCAGTCCGAGTTGGCGAGCACGGTCGACGAGGTCGTCCGCGTGCACGCACCGCGACTCCTCGTCGTGGCGGGAGATATTCGTGCGCGTCAGATTCTCGAACAGGAGCTGTCGGAGGCCAGTCGCGCGATTCTCTCCGTCGAGCCGACGAACACACGAGCTGACGGATCGAGTGATTCCGCCCTTCCCGACCGGGTGAGCGCCGAGATCGAGCGCATCCTCGCCGATGACAAACAGGCCGTTCTCGATCGCCTGTCGCTCCACGATGGTCGGGGCGACAACCTCGTCGAACTGAATTTCGGCGGCATCGTTCTGGCCTTGGCGGCCGGGCAGGTCGACACTCTCATCGTCGACTCCGACAAGCTCCGAGAACGTCAGGCGCTGGCTCTCGATGCGGAGCCGTGGATCGCGTCGGCGCCGGAAGAGGCTCTGGGGGCGACCATCCTCGGATCAGTCCCGGCTCAACTGGCCCTGTGCCGCGCGGCTCTCCTCACCGATGCCCGGGTGCTCTTCACCGATTCCTTCAGCGTTCCCGACGGTCAAGACGTTGTCACATTGCCGAATGAGGCGAGTGCTGCCGCCATCCTCCGGTGGAGAACAGGTCCACCGGTTCCCGGAACCTGACACCCCTTCATCGACAACGGCGGAGCACTCACTATGACGACTGAACACGCAGACCTCCCTCTCCCCGACTACGATCACCTTCCCCTCGGCCATATCCCGGCCCGCATCGCGCCGCTAGACGTCGATCAGGTGCAGCGGTTGATCGACTACGAGACAGAGCACGGCGATCGGCTGCCCGTGCAGCTGGTTCTCGGTCAGCGCCTCGAGGCGCTACAGAACGGGGCGACGCCGAGCGGTCGAGTCCATACGGATCATCCCGAGGTTCCTGCGGCCTCGACATCGTCGACCGTGAGCCCCGCCACCACGACGGCCCCGGCCATCAACCCGACCTCCCACGGCGACCCCACCAATCCCTCCTGATCCATGCGTGATTCCGAGAAGTCCGATTCAGTCAGGATTTTCTCGCGAGAGCATCGACGCACCCGTTCTCTTCGTGGGCACCGGGCTGCCCGAAGATCACTGGCACTCCAGCGACGAGAGCATCGATGTCGACATGCTCCTCTCGGGAGCCGCGACGATCGCTCATCTCTGGACGGAACTCGGAGACGTGCCCAGAGAAGCAAAGAAGCCCCGGTCATAAGACCGGGGCTTCTTTGTGCTGTTCTGGTGGAGCATAGGAGATTCGAACTCCTGACCTCTTCGATGCGAACGAAGCGCGCTACCAACTGCGCCAATGCCCCGGAACTGCCTTGGAAGACTATCACGACCGCGGCAGCGACTCCGAACCGAACGAGTGGTTCAGCCCGCTCTGCGACGAGCAAGAACCTCATCGAGGTCGAGGCGAGAACCGTCGACGGTGTCGACAATACCCATGGATGCGAAACGGCTGGGCGGGCGAGGTGCCACCGGCTCGGCGGGGGCGAGCGGAAGCTCGATGGGTGCGACCGTGGGCCCGGCGGACGCTGCAGCGCGCAGGGCGTTTTCGGCATCCGCTGCGGCCCGACGGAGGTCGGCCTCGACCTCGAGCGACACCTCGCGAGCTACGGAGGGCAACGCCGTCGCGAGACCGGGAGCCGAGACGCGGGCGGCATAGAGGGGCTTGGGAAGCGGGATCGGTGTCCACTCGCTCGGAACGACGGGCTCTACAACTGGCGCGGGCTCGGCGTCGAGGAAGGATCCTCCGTGATCGACGAGGGTCTGGTCGTGCACGGTGAGGCGCGGCGCAGGAAGGCGAAGACTCCGGCCCGCCTGCGCGAGCTTGCCCAGCATGACCAGGCAGAGAGACGCGACAGACGCTCCGATGGCCACGACGACCCACGCGCCGGCGAGGGTGATCTGGAAACCGGCGAGAAGGGCGACCGATACCGAGAGGAGGAAGATGGCGCTGGTCACCGCGCGCGAGCGCTTGATGCGGGCTGCGATGAGAACGGCCACGGGGGTGGCGTCTTGCGACACCTGCCGCAGGTAGCGCTGCTGCTCAGCCACGCTGCGGGCGGTCGTGGCCACCCGGATCTCGTCGGGAACCTCGCTCGTCTCGGCGAGGATGCGCAGCGTCTGCTGCAGTCGCACCGCATTGCGTTCTGTCGCCAGGAATTCTCGTCGCCGAGACCAGGTCGGCATGAAGTAGATCAGCCACAGCCCAGCTGCGACGGCGATGATGAGGCCTCCGCCCAGCCAGTCCGTTGTCATGGCTCTACGGTATGAGAGCGAGGGCCCGTTGAGGGCGTCTGCCTGCGTGTGTCGCGAACACTCGTGAGGCAATTCGCACTGGGTCAGCGAGGAATCGTCTCGATGGCGTGTTGCGCCGCCTCGCGATCGACGAGAGGAACGGAGCCCTCGCCGGCGGGAACCTGGCCGTTCTTCCACCGACGCAGCACTCCGACGGGAAGCTCTTCGGCGACCAGGGCGAAGCAGAAGTGATCACGCCAGTCGCCGTTGATGTGGATGAACCTCCGACGGAGGCCCTCGTAGCGGTAACCCAGCTTCTCGACGACACGCAGGCTCGGTGAGTTCTCGGGCCGTATGCAGATCTCGATGCGGTGGAGGCCGACCTGGAAGAACGAGTAGTCGGAGGCCAGGGCGACCGCCGTCGGGGTGATGTTCTTGCCCGCGAACCGTTCAGAGACCCAGTAGCCGATGCTCGCCGACGACACGGAGCCGTAGCTGATCGACGACACGTTCAGCTGGCCCGCCAGCTCGCCGTTGTATTCGATCAAGAAAGGCAGTCCATAGCCGGCTCGCGCGTTGCTCTGCAGAGACCGGATGCTCGCCCTCGTATCGAACGACATCGGCCCGTGCGGGTTGGTCGCCTCCCACTTGCGCAGCCAGGTGCGGTTCTCCATGAGCTCGCGTTCGAGCGCTCGCGCATCCCGCACCCGAATGGGGCGAATGACGATCGGTCCGTCGGACAGGGTGGGAACAAACATCGGCGGTGACAGTCATTCCTTCTGAAGTGGTGGTCGAACGACAGAGGCCTCTAGAGGCCCTTGGCGTACTCCTTGAGCCAGGGGCGCAGGTCGCCGCCGAGGTCGTCGCGGTCGCTCGCCAACTGGATGATGGCCTTGATGTAGTCGAGCTTGTCGCCCGTATCGTAGCGACGTCCGCGGAAGACGACGCCGTAGACTCCGCCGGCGATCGAGGTGTCGGCGGCGAGGGTCTCGAGCGCGTCGGTGAGCTGGATCTCGTTGCCCTTGCCCGGCTCGGTCTTCTCGAGTACCTCGAACACCTCGGGCTGCAGGACATAGCGGCCGATCACGGCGTAGTTCGACGGCGCGTCCTCGGCAGACGGCTTCTCGACGAGGCCGGTCACCCGAACCACGTCGTCTTCGTCGGTCTCTTCGACGGACGCGACGCCGTACATGTGCACGACCGAAGGATCGACCTCGAGGAGCGCGACGACGGTCGTGGTGCGCGTCTCGGCCACCTCGATCATGCGGGTGAGCAGTTCGTCGCGCGCGTCGATGAGGTCGTCACCGAGGAGAACGGCGAACGGCTGGTGACCGACGTGCATGCGGGCGCGCAGAACGGCGTGACCCAGCCCCCGTGGATCGCCCTGGCGCACGTAGTGCATCTCGGCGAGCGCGGTGGCCTCGTTGACCATGCGAAGCTTGTTGCCGTCACCCTTCGACTCGAGGGTGGCCTCGAGTTCGGTGACGCGGTCGAAGTGATTGGCCAGCGCGTGTTTATTGCGGCCCGTGACAACCAGGATGTCGTCGAGCCCGGCCTTCACGGCCTCCTCGACGACGTACTGGATGGCCGGCTTGTCGACGACCGGCAGCATTTCTTTTGGAAGTGCCTTCGTGGCGGGCAGGAAGCGAGTTCCCAGTCCGGCTGCAGGAATGACGGCTTTTGTGATCTGTGTCCCCATGGAGCCAAGGCTATCCAATGCCGAAAGGTCGATGCGCCGGATTGCGAAACACGGCCGATACATCCATGCAACTAAAATCACTTAAATGGTCACCGACCCGAGCAATATCAAACGCGCACTCCGAGCCGAGCTTCGAGAGCGGCGTCGAACGCGGACGTCCGTCGAGCGGGCATCCGCCACCGAGGGCTTCACCCGCAACCTGCAGAAGCTGGTCACCGACACTGGCGCCGGCTTCATCTCGTGCTACCTGTCGGCCACCCACGAGCCGAACACCCGCGACTTCCTCAATTGGGCTCAGGCGAAGGGCATCCGCACCCTCTTCCCCATCGCCAGGGAGGACGGTCTGCTCGATTGGACCCAGGGCGACGGCGAATCCGAGGCCGAAGGGCTGTTCGGCATGCCCGAACCCGTCGGCGAGATTCTCGGCCCGATGATCATCAACGACGTCGATCTCATCATCGTTCCGGCTGCCGCCGTCGACGCATCCGGGGTCAGGCTGGGCTGGGGTCGGGGATACTTTGACAAGACGTTGGGAAGCATGCAGAAGTGTCCTCCCGTCTACGCACTGATTTTCGATGACGAACTGCTCGAGAGCGTGCCTCGCGAGATCCACGATCAGCCCGTTGACGGAGTGATCACCCCCACGCAGATCCACACGTTCTAACCCGCGCCGTTCGGCACGCCGTTCCACCGCTTTCAAGGAGTCTTCTTCCGTGCCCACCTATTCGTACCGCTGCACCGAGTGCACCAACGCCTTCGACATCCATCAGGCGTTCACCGACGACTCCCTCACGGTGTGCCCCGTCTGCGGAGGAAAGCTCCGCAAGGTCTTCAGCGCGGTCGGTGTGACGTTCAACGGATCGGGCTTCTACCGCACCGATTCGCGCGCGGGCGACAAGTCGGGCGGCTCGAGCAGCACAGGCAAGACGAGCGGATCAGGCGAATCGTCGTCATCCTCCACGTCCGCGGCGCCGTCGACCTCGTCGAGCTCGGGCAGCACCAGCAGCTCGGGCGGCTCGACCGGATCGTCGATGCCGGCCGCATCCAGCAGTTCAGCCAAGTAGAGAAGCGAAGGGACACACCGTGCTCAAGGGATTCAAGGAGTTCGTACTCCGCGGAAACGTCATCGATCTGGCGGTCGCCGTGGTCATCGGAGCTGCGTTCAGCGCGGTCGTGACGTCGATAGTAGAGAACGTCATCACTCCCGTGCTGGGTGCTGTCGGCGGCGCGGACAGCCTCGTCGGAGCGTTCCCCATCAGCGTCGGCAAGGGCACTATCGAGCTGGGCACGGTTCTCGCCGCGATCATCCAGTTCCTGATCGTCGCCGTGGTCGTCTACTTCGTCTTCGTGCTGCCGATCAACCACCTCAAGAAGATGGCCTTCATCAAGAAGCAACAGCCGACTCCCGAAGACACGGTCAAGACTCCCCCGACCGAGGCCGAGCTGCTCACCGAGATCCGCGACCTGCTCGCCAAGCAGCAGGCGTCGTCATCGGGCCCGTCGCACCCGAGCGCCTGATCGCTCTAGCGGCCTGACCCACTCACCAGTGCGGGGGCTTCTCGAGCTTCAGCCGGTCGTCGTTCTTGTCGCTGCCGCGCGGCGCGGGATCGCCCCAGGAGGCGTCCGTGTCTTCGTCGGCCTTCTCGACGGCCGAGCCATCGGCTCGCTGAGGCGTCGGGTCTGAGCCGGCCACGGCATCCGTCGTCACCCGGCGTCGACCCGTTCGACGAACAGGGAGTGCGGGCAGCGCGGAATCGGCGTCGTTCGTCTCTTTCGGCACCACGGGAGCCTACCGTGAGAACGGAAGCGGAGCAGTCTCGTCTGTGCTGGGCGACATGGGCTGCCGGTCTACTGCCTTGAGCTCACGCAGTCCGATGACCTGAGCGATGCGCGACGCGACGGCCTCAGGATCGCTGAACAGTTCGAAGCTGTGCACCCTCAGGTAGTGCCAACCCAGGCGCCGAAGCATGTCCGGACGAAGTCGAAGAGACTCGCGCAAGCTCGTGGCGTGCACCACCGAATCGGTCTCGATGGCGATGGCGCGGCCATCGTGCGAGGCCACGAGCGTGAGCTTGCCGCGGTGCTCGAATGCCACGTCGAGACCGCGTGCTCCGAGCCGTCGGGCCAGGTCGATCAGCAGGGCGTCACCCGGACTCGAGAACGTGTCAGGAGTCGGTCCGGACTCGACCTCGGTGAGAATCTGACGCAGCGCCACGATGCCGTGGGCCATGCGCTCCTCGTCGATGTCGTGCGGGTGGAAGCAGCTGACGATGTCCATGGAACGGCGAGCGCGGGTCATGCCGACGGCGAGCAGTCGTTCGCCGCCCGGGCGTCCCAGGGCACCGAAGTTCGTGAGCACTCGGCCATGGGTGGTCTTGCCGTAGCCCACCGAGAAGATCACGCGGTCGCGACTCTGGGCGACCGACTGGTCGAGAGTGGCGACCATGAACGGCTCGGCCCGGTCTTTGAGGATGAAGTCGCTCAGATCGCTTCGCTTGGAGAAGGCAGAGAGAACCGCCTGCTGCACACGCACCGCGTGACGCGGGCTGGCAGTGATGACCATCAGCGATTCGCCCGGGTAGTTGATGGCGTGGTCGAGCACCAGCGCGACAACCCGATCGACCTCGTCGTCGACACTCTCGACGGCTCCGGTCTCGGCGTCGGGCATGCCGCCACGGCCCTCTACGTAGTGCAGGGCGAGGCTACCGTGGCCGAGGAACGTTCCGGCCCACGGCAGAGAGTCGATCTTTCCGCCGTAGAAGCGGTGATTCACGAGCTCCGCGAGGTCTTCGCCGCCCGCGCGATAGCTGCGCGTGAGGGGAAGCGTCGGGACGAGTTCGGCGAGGCGAGCAAGCGCGGACTCGGCATGCAGCTCTTCGACCGACTGCTCGGCCTGAGAGCGGCTCGCCGCCTCGGGCACCGCAGCGATGGCGATGTCGAAGCGCGACGGGGTCTGAGTCACCGGGTCGCCGAACGCCACGACCTGGCGTCCGCGACGGATCGCGCCCACGTTCTCGGCCAGCGTCGTCGCTCCCGCGTCGACCAGAATGACCGTATCGAAGTGCAGCGAGTCGGAGATCTCGGCGACCTCGTAGGGAGACGCGAGCCAGACGGGAGCGAGAACGCGACCCAGATGGGGAGCCGCCTCGTGCAACGCCTGAGCGTCGACGCCGTCGGTACGCAGGATCTTCTTGAGAGCCGCTGCCTCTTCCGGGTAGTCGACGAGACCGACGCTCCAGGTCTCGGCGAGCTGCCATGCCAGAAGGGCGCCGCTCGCCGAGGCGTGCGCCTCGTCGACGAGCCTGAAGTCTGCCTCGAGCCGATCGAGGACCGAGGTGTTGGCGCCCAGCAGGGCCCTGTCGTTGGCGAGCATGAGCTCGAGAACCGACTGCCACCAGGCGAGCTCGAGCTCGTCGGCGACCGCGCTCTCGGGCACGTGCCTCTGCGAGAGATCGGTCAGCAGCGGGTCGAGCGAGTGCTCGCGAAGCGTGTCGAGAAGCGCCGTGCGCTCCTGCAGGTTGGCGAGAACCTCGGAATCGGCGGCCAGCCCCTCGACCATCGCCACGAGTTGGTCGATCGGCAGGCTCGTCAGCTGCTTGGCCGTGCCCACGGTGCCCAGGGGCACGTCGAGCTGAGCGAGGTCTTCTGTGACCCGCTGGTACGCGACCTGCACGTCGGCGATGCCAATAGGGATTTCCGGCGGGATGCCCGCCGCAGCGAAGCGGTACCAGAGGGTGCGCTGCTGCTGAATGTGCTTGAGGGCCTCGTTGAGATCGCCGATGTGCACACCGGGTCGCACATATTCTCGTGCGAGACCTCGCAGGCGACGTCGGCTGGTCGACGAGAGCTGCGGCGAGTCACGACGATTCGAGGTCGCCGCGATCAACTCGGTCAGCGGGCGGTCGAACACCACGGGAAGGAACTTGTCGAGCGTCTCGCGCAGATCGAGAAGGAGCCGCAGGTAGACGCCCAGCTCGGTGAGCGTGGCGAACGGCCTCATGCGGGTCTGGCCGATCAGTTCCCAGGCGCCGGAGAGCAGCGTCGGAAGATCGGACTTGTGCAGCTTCTTGGCGAGCTGGTGGGCGCTGTGCGCGTCGTCGGACGATGCGAATGAGGCGCCATACCAGGGTGAATCGTCGGGCCCGTAGAGGAATTCGCCCAGCGCCGCGGCCTTGCTCAGCGTCTTCGCGGCCTGAACGCGGCCGGAAGCAAGACCTTCGAGCGCGTGACGGTCGAGGCGGGCCTTCGTCGAGGGAGGCGTCTGGAGCAGTTCGAGGCGTGCGAGTTCGCGAAGCGCATCCAGAACAGAGACCTTGAGCACGGGGTCGACGCGGCCGAGCGAACTGCGGTAGTCGAGCAGCACACCGCGCAGGCGCACGAGAGCCTCGTCGACGTCGGCCACGTGGGGCTGGCGGGCCTTCTCGTTGCGGCCGATCGACTGGATCAGATCGCGGCGGAGGGTGCGCGGCGACACGGCGACGCCGGGCAGGCCGACGTCGGTGAGGCGACGGGCGATGCCGCGCAGGCTGAGACGACGAGGACTCACAACGAGAACGCGCTTGTTCTGCGCGATGAGGGCGCCGACGGCGTTGACGATCGTCTGGGTGCCACCCGTTCCCGGCAGAGTCTTGACGACGAGCGAGTTGCCGGCGCCGATCTGGGCGATGACGTTCTCTTGCTCGGGGTCGGCATCGAGAAGGAGCGTGTCGGTGGACGGCGGGCGCTGGTCCTGCGGCGTCGCGTCGACGGGGTGGTAACCGTCCTGCACTCCGCGGCGCGCGGTGACGTTGCCCGCGAGCGCGTCGAGAACCGGATGCGCGAGGTCGACGGCGTCCTCGACGAGCGCATGGCTGACATCGGCGAACGTCGAGACGGCGAGCCTGGGGCTGACGCTGAACCACGCCAGCTGCGATGTGAGGCCGCGCAGCTGGTCGATGACGGGCTGCGGCTTGAAGACGCCGTTGTTGACCGCGAGCGCCACGAGCGCGTCGGCGTCGAGTTCGATCTGGAACTGCTCGGACAGGGCACGAACCAGCTCGGGGTTGACCGTGGGGCCACCGCGTAGCTTGAGCTCGAAGTCTCGTCCGTAGCGGCGAACGGAGACCGGGCGCAGCAGCACGGGAGCGCTGAAGGACTCCTGCTCGAGTCGCCACTCGGCGAATCCGATGCCGAGGTTCACGGCGTCGATGCCGCGCACGCTGCGGAGCTCGACACCCTTGTCGGTGATCGCAGCGGCCGCGAGACGGGCGGCACGCAGGGCCAGCTCGTCTCGGATGAGGCTCGAGAGCAGCGTGGCGTTGCCCGTGATGAACTGTGCGAGCCCTCCCGGGTGGGTGGCCGACAGATCGATGCGGTTGCGGGGCGAGTCGTCGAAGTGGATGAGCGGAGAGGCTCCGCCTACCCTGCTGAGTTCGTCTCGCCAACGTTCTCGGTTGGGCTCGACCCGGCTTTCGCTGGAGAGGTTCGTGAGAGGTCGACCGGCCTTTTCAGGCGCGGTCTGGTGACCCCAGGCCGACGAATTGTCGTCGGCCGCAGTCGGAATTCCGTCTGCATCTAGTTTCTTATCGGCGCGCCACACACGGTTACCTTAAGCGGGCCACGCCCGAAAACCTGGCATCTGCAAGGGGTTTCGCCGCATTTGCCCGGTTTCGGCCGATGCATTCCAGACCGTGGAATACCGGCGGACATCCGAAGCGTTGACCCAGACGATGCTGAAACTCTCCGTTCTCGACCTCCTGCCCGTGCGCACCGACCAGACGACCGCCGACTCCGTCGCTGCGGCAGTGTCTCTCGCGAGACGGGCAGACGAGCTCGGCTTCACCCGATACTGGGTTGCCGAGCACCACAACATGGAGGCGGTGGCGGCGACCTCCCCAGCCGTGCTCATCGCCCATCTGGCGGCGAATACGCGCCGAATCCGGGTCGGATCGGGTGGCGTGATGCTGCCCAATCACGCGCCTCTCACGGTGGCCGAGCAGTTCTCCCTCCTCGAAGCCATGCACCCCGGTCGCATCGACCTCGGCATCGGCCGGGCGCCCGGCTCAGATCCCGTCACCGCGTACATGCTGCGAGGGGCTCGCGCTGAGGAGTCAGGAGTGGATTCGTTCCCCGGCGATGTCGAGCTGGTCGCCGGACTTCTCGGTTCGGACGACACGCCGATCACCGACGCTTTCGACGCGGCGGCGCAGCCGGGCGTCGTCATCCCGCTGCGTGGTCGCGACTATGCCTTGCGCTCGACCCCGCGCACGCAGTCCTCACCCATGCTCTGGCTGCTCGGTTCGAGCACTTACAGCGCGCAGTTGGCGGCGAGCCTCGGCATCGCCTTCGTCTACGCCCACCATTTCGGACAGACGGGCATCGATACCGCACTCGACCTCTACCGCCGCGAGTTCCGGCCCTCTGCGGGACTCTCCGAGCCGACGACCTTTCTCACGGTCAACGCCGTGGTCGCTGACACGCAGGAGGAGGCCGAGGCCCTCGCGCTTCCTCAGCTCATCACGATGGCCAGGCTCCGCTCCGGCGGCGCGCTCGGCCCTCGCCTGACTGTCGAGCAGGCTCAGGCCGAGACGCTGAACCCGATGGAAGAAGATCTCGTGGCAGACCAGGCGGCACGATGGATCATCGGCACGCCCGACACCGCGTGGCCTCGTCTGACAGCACTCGCCGCGAAGTACGGAGTCGACGAGGTGATGGTGTCGCCGATCGCCTCCGACCACGACGGGCAAGACGCCCGAGTCGGCGCAGGCGCGGAACGCACCCTCGAGCTTCTCGCGGCGCAACAGAACCGGTAGGCCGTCGCTTTCGCGCAGTCGCTGCGGCTAGCCCGCGACGGCGCGAAGGACGCCCGCGTATCCGTCGGGCGCTCGACCCAGCAATCTCGACGAGGTGAGCACGGCGGCGCGCGCCGTGCTGACCACGTCGACGCCGAGACTCTCCAGCTTCGCGACGAGGGCCGCGTCCTCTCCTGTGGCGACGGGGGCGAACCCTCCCCCGGCCAGATAGTGGTCCGCCCTCACCCCGAGGTTGGCGCCGTGCACATTGCGATGGCTCTCGCGCAACGGATGCCGCAGCAGATAGTGCGCCAGCCGCTCGGCGTCGAGACCCTCCTCGTCTGGGCGGACAGCACCGAGCAAGACCCCATGCCCCGCTTCGGCGGCCTCGAGCTGCACGCACAGCCAGTCGGCGGGTACCGCCGAGTCCGCGTCGGTGTTCGCGATCCAGATGTTCTCGGGCGCAAAGGCGCTGTCGGCAAGCGCCCGTTCGATGCCGCGTGAGCGCGCCACACCCACCTTGCCCGCCGAGATCGCGAGAAAGTCCACGCTCGGACGACGAGCGACGACGCCCGCCGTGCCATCGACGCATCGGTCGAGCACGACGACGATGCGTACCTCGGGGCCGTCGATCGGGCGCGCACTGTGGAGCCGTGCCACCGCCTGCTCGAGGGCGTCGAGGCAGCGCGCGATCGTCTTCTCCTCGTCTCGAGCGGGAACGACGATGACGAGTTGCCGGATGAGAGTTGTCACACGAGCCCCTCAGCCTCGGCGACGGAAGCCGCGCCCGGCTGGCCGAAGACCTCGAGAAGAAAGTCGTCATCGTCGTAACCGCCGATGCGCTCCAGACCCGCCGACCGACGGAACGCCTCGTGCACGTCGTCGCCGCGCATGGGGTAGTCGCTGACAGGGTGTCTCCAGTGACAGGCGATGACGACGCCTCCATCGTTCAGGCTTGCGACCGCTCGACTGACGAGGTCGTCCAGGCTATCGGGTGCGAGATAGTACCCCACTTCGGAGACGACGATCAGGTCGAAACTCCCATCGGGCCATTCCTGAGGTAGAGCGCGGCGCTCGAAGCGCACCTCCGAGCGACCGGCGAGCCGTCGCCTCGCGGAGTCCAGCGGAGCCTGGGCGATGTCCGTCGCCAGCACATCGTCGACCCGATCCGCGAGTTCAGCCGTGAGCACGCCGATCGAGCAGCCGATCTCGAGGGCTGAGCCGAAGCGCCGGCGCGGAAGTGCAGCCAGCGTAAGAGCCCGCTTTCGTTCTTCGTACCAGCGCGTCTCGAAGCCCCACGGGTCGGTACGCCCTTCGTAGAAGGTGTCGAAGTATCCCTGTTCCAGCGACTCCCCCGAGAGCTCGGCAGCCGTCTCGTCGGTGACGAAGAACGTCTCGAAGTCGCGGCCGAAATGCGCGGCGAACGACGACGAGACGATCGCTTCGTCTCCCGGCTCGGCAGAGAGCGGCTCGGTCTGGCTCCGGTGCACCTCGAGCGCAGCCGCCTTCGCCGCCGTGGCTTCGACGCCGAGGGGCGCCGTGCGAACTCTCTCCCACGGCCACTCCGGCGACTCCGGTCTTGCCCAGTGCCAGCCCCAGATCGGGTACTCCACGTGCCTCGCTGCTGCGGTCTCGACGGCGGCTGCGGCAGCGTCGCCGGCAGCCGTGTGGTCGGGATGCCCGTCGCCACGCCAGGGTGATGCGACCAGCGCCCCGGCATGGTCGGCTATGACAGCCCCGATGGCGCGCGTCAGCGAATCGACGTTCTGCCGAAGCTCGCCGTCTGGAAGACCGAGGAGGTGCACGGCGGCGCCCGGCGCGAGCACGTCGATCGCCGCCACGACCTCGCCTCGACGGATCGCGGAGAGCCGCTCCGGCGTGACGGTCTTCGACTCCGGATGCGAGCGCTCTCCGGCCGTCGCGACGATGACGACCACCGGGATGCCTGTCGCATGCGCCGTGGCCATGAGTCCGCCCGCGCCGAGCGTCTCATCATCGGGATGGGCGGCGACGACGACGAGCAGGTCGACACCGTCGAGATCAAGCGGACGGGCTTTCGACCAGCGTTCCGAGGCGAGCCACGCTGCGTTCGTCGTTCCGGCGTCTCGGTGGTCGAAGGTCATCTCTTCGACTCCTCGGCGACGATGCGACGGCCTAGCGACGCTTCATCGCGCTCCGCGTGATGCTGCCGCACGTACAGTTCGAGGTCGGCCACGCGTCGCGCGTGCTCCGCCTCGAGTGCAAGGGGCGCCGGTCCGAGCGAGTGTGCGACGCGGCGAAGCACGTCTTCGACCACGGTCGCCACGACGATGCGCACTCGGGCGGCCAACAGGCGACCCTCGTTTCCCTTCGCTCTGCCATCGTCGATGCGACGGCCGGCGTCGTCGAGTGCGACCCGTGCGGCGAACAGCGCCGCATCGACGGCACCGAGGTGCATCAGCGCGATCTGATCCGGCTCGCGGTTCCTCGATGTCGCGCCCGACAGCAGCCGATGCGCGAGACCTTCTGCCCCTCCCAGCCAGCAGGACGCGACGCCGATTCCACCCCACGCGAATCCGGGCCTGTCGAGGTACCAGTCGTCGGCTCCGACAGGCGATGCGACGACGTCGTCGAAATCGACCGCCCCGCTCGGCACGCCCTGCAGTCCCAACGCGATCCATTCGCCGCTGCGCACTCCCACGCCCTCGGCTCGAAGCTCCACCTCGAACAGCCGCCGGTGGCCGCCCGCGGTGTGAGCCGTCACCAGAGCACGATCGAGCAGCTGAGCCATGGAGCACCACGGCTTCGTGCCAGAGAGGCGGAAAGCTCCGTTCGACTCGTGGGCATCGAGGCGCACGCCCGGTCCTTCGGCGGCGAACACGCCCCAGGTGCCCGCCCGCCGTTCGTGACCGGCCTCTGCGAGGACCGCACGAGCATCCAGATGCGCCTCGACGACCCGCGCGGCCGTGAGATCGGCCCGACCGAGAGCACGGAAGAGATCGAACAGGTCCGGCGTCTCGCCCGCGGCAGGAGCGGGCGCGACAGTGCCGATGGCCAGCGCCAGGTCTACGGCTCGCTGCGGATCGCCGGCCACCTCTGCGGCCCTGGCTGCCCACGAGTCGAGGAATTCAGCGACGGACACCCGTGACTCCTTGCGTCATACGAAACTCCCCCATCCAGACGAATGCCGGGGCACCCATGGTGTCCCGGCATTCCTGGTCGTACACGTCAGCCGATGGCTGCGCGACGACCGTCAGTGCTTGAAAGCGTCCTTGACGTTCTCTCCGGCCTTGCGGGCGTCGGCGCCCACCTGGTCGGCCTTGCCCTCGGCTTCGAGTCGCTCGTTGTCAGTGACCTTGCCCGT
>Ga0308163_10001284_pt1 | contig 28666 bp, 24 predicted proteins | sample PhyTR1_FD_201037 | JGI IMG/M metagenome (GOLD analysis project Ga0308163, IMG submission 201037) | Phyllosphere microbial communities from UC Gill Tract Community Farm, Albany, California, United States - DLSLT.R1 | ecosystem: Host-associated > Plants > Phyllosphere > Unclassified | place: USA... | reverse complement strand
ATTTGAGGGCTCTGAACTCAGTGTTCCCGGGCTTAAAATTGAGCTTGCCGCTGAAAACAAAGCCGGCATAAGTATGCAAAGCATGCTTTCCGGTTATACTGGTACCTTTCAGAGTCAGGCCCCAGAGAAGGTGGTTTTTACAGTTGGTAACCCAAAACTCAGCTTTTATCTTGATGGAGAGAAGCTGAGTGAGGAGTCTCCGGGAACAAAGAGCCATGAAACGCGCAGAAGCTTTTCTTTTCCATCGGGAAAACATACCTGGACCTGGAGCAATGCCGGTGTAAGACCGGCAGCACCAGAAATCACAACCACCATCATTGGCAATCAGCAGGTGCTGCTGAAATGGAACCAGGTTGCCGGTGCAGATAGCTACCGAATGGAGCTGAGCAAAGACGGAGAACTAAACTGGGAAACTGTAGGGGATCAGCTTAAAGGGGTTACAGCATCAGTCGCTGATCTGAAAAACAACAGCAAGATCCATCTGCGTGTAATTGCACAGGGAAAGGGAGGGGACAGTGAGCCCTCTGATGCCTATCCTGCATATATTACCGGCCAGCCGCCTCACGCACCTGAAGGTCTGCTACTGGATCTGAACAGTTCACAGGTAAAACTCAGCTGGGGGAGCATCCTTGGTGCAGGATCTTACAGGTTATACCGCAGAACAAAGGCAGTTAAATCTGATTTTAATAAAATTTACGAAGGTGCAGACACATTTTTTGCAGATCAGAAACCGTCATCAGGACTGATATATGAGTATCGGGTTACCGCAATAAACGGTAATGGGGAAAGTAGTTACAGTCCCCTTGCCACAACTGACCCCAAAAGTTTTATCAACTGGGCGCCGAAAGGCGGAGAGGGTTTCAGGAGAGATACCGAGAACCATGAGAACGGATTTCCTGAATACAATCCTTTTAAAGAAGATGAAATGCCAGTCTTAATCTATCCTATAAACAAAAAATAACAGACATGATAACAATTTTAAAGCCGATAATAGCTTGTGGGCTCTTCAGCGTCTTATTCCAGCCATCATTTGCCCAGAAACCCAGGTCTATTGAAAACAAGAGCCCTCTTGAGATTGTGGGAACGGTCGCCAACAGAATCATCAGGGAAACCCCTTTCAAATTTCAGCTGGTGCTGGAACCAAATCATACGGCATTTGATTTTGTTCAGTATGTGGATTTTGGGAAGACATTTGGACTGGGCATTCCGGCTGTGGCTTATGCTTTAAGTGAGTTTGATAGTAAAGTGGATACTGCTTTCGTCATTCAGGTGAGCCACAACGACGCCCTCAAAATCTGGCTCAATGATGAAGTAGTCTATCAAAAGGAGGGTGCAAGGCCATTAAAGATAGCTGCGCTGGAAAGAGATATTGCCCTCGAGAACGAATTCCCTGTAAAACTCAAAAAGGGGCAGAACAGGATTTTGCTGAAGTCTGAAACCAGGGGGAAAGAATGGACCTTTTATATCCAGCCTAAAGGTGCGTTGATTGAAGAAAGGATTCCCTGGAGTCCTAAACTGAGCATAGCAAAACTGCCTGGTATCACGGCGGAAATAGCCAGACTCAGCAACTGGCTGGTCGCCGGGCCTTTTATGATCTCCGGCCAATACCCCTCAGACACAGCCTACGGTCCTGAGAAAGGATTTGAAATTGGTAAGCTCTATACTGACGGCGTAAAAGATATCACCTGGACCATTCCAAAGATCCAGGTCTTTGCGGATGTGATCAATCCAAAACCATACTGGGGGACTTATTATAACTGGAATTATCATGCCGGTGGCCTGGCCTGGGCAATGTCTAATCTGGCTGAAGCCACCGGGATAAAGAAATATGATGATTATTCCAGGCGCTGGACAGATTTCATGCTGGAAAAAAAGCCTTTTATAAGTTACCAGGTAAATAAGATGAACGGCTTCCAGTCTACCCATCACCAGCTTTTTAACACTCCATTGCTGGATTTTACCGCTGCTCCGGCCATGCCTTTTATTTACCGCCTGGCCAGACATAAGAATTTTGACAACCGCAAACAGTACGAAGCATTTGTGAATGACGTTAAAGACTATGTGGTAAATCATCAGATCAGGTTGCCTATAGGAAATTTCACCAGAGAAACCCCCGAGAAATATACCACCTGGGTAGACGACATGTTTATGGGCATACCCTTTCTGGTACAGGCTTCACTGGAAGCCGATGACCCGAAGGAAAAAACAGCTCTGCTGAATGATGCTGCCAGTCAGGTACTGGCCTTTAACAAACAACTGTTCAATCCTGCGGCAAATTTGTACCAGCATGCGCAATATTCCAGGCGGAAAGCCAGGCTGCCTTACTGGTCAAGAGCCAACGGCTGGGGAATATGGGCTAGTACCGAAGTCCTGCTGAGGCTGCCTGAAAAACATCCCATGCGTAAACAGATAATGGATTACTACCAGCGTCATGTCAATGCACTGGTTAAATTACAGGACCAGAAGAGTGGCTGCTGGCATAATGTACTGGATCGTCCTGATTCCTATGAAGAACTTTCAGGAACGGCTATCATCGGTATGAACATCGCCCGTGGCATCAATCAGGGCTGGCTTTCTGGGCAAAAATATCTTCCATCTGTAAGAAAAGCCTGGAAATATATTGCTTCCTGCATTGAACCGGATGGAACTGTCCATAATATTTGTGTGGGCACAATGAGCAGCGAGAATGTAAATGACTATATGAACAGACCCAAAACAGACAATGATTCGCATGGGCTGATCGGTCTGGTGTTTGCCGGGATTGAAATTGAAAGGCTATTTAAACAGACGAAAACTGATATCTTTAATACTATTCCTTAATATCATCAGCTTATGAGGTTTACAGATATGAAATACATCGCATTGCTGATCCTGAACTTGCTGATGAATGCTGCCGCAGTTCAATCGCAGTCACAAGCGCAAGAAACAACGACTAAAGCACCTGATCCACCTATTGCAATTCCATTTGAACTGAAAGAAGCGGGATATGTAACCCTGGTCATCGAAGATCATAATGGCGTACGTGTAAGGAATCTGGTTTCGGACACATGGTTCAAAGCCGGGAAAAATACCGCATGGTGGGATGGCCTAGACGATCTGGGACGTGATGTGGAAGCCACCCATCACGGGGTATATCATATTCCCGCCAGGTTTGTTCTTCCGGGCAAATATAAAGTAAGAGGTCTGGTACATGCAAAAATCAATACCAGCTACGAATTTTCTGTATATACTACAGGTAATCCGCCATGGAGCACCAATGATCATACAGGTGGATGGCTTGCCAATCATACCCCTCCACAGGCTGCCCTATTTGTTCCTGCCCGTCAGAGTCCGACCGGCCAGCCACTGGTATATCTTGGAAACTACATTACAGAAGGTCCGGATGGTTTAGCCTGGGTTGATCTCAATGGTAAAAAACTGGGAGGGAAAAAATGGATAGGAGGAGCATGGACTGCAGCACCGTATTTGGCAAGAGACGCAGGGGAGAAGGCAGTGGCCGGAGTATGTGCGTACGTTGCTTCAGTCTGGGAAACGGCAAAAAAATCGGGAGAAGGAGAGTTGCGGATCAATGCTCTAACCAGCGGATCGGAGAAGAAAGTGCTTTTGCAAACTATTGGTCCGGTCTCCCCAAATGATGATAAAACCGCAGAAATAGGTGGATTGGCGGTCAATAATGCTGTAGCTGTGCTGAGCCTGACTTTAAAAAATCAGTTACTGGCAGCAGATCTGGTCACTGGGAAAATCATAGGTTCCCGATCTTTGAATGCACCACGTGGACTGGCATTTGATGTGCAGGGACGGCTCTATGTGCTATCAGGCAAGCAACTGCTGAGGTTCAATTCTTTAGCAGAGCTGACAGGTAGCGCTGCTCCTCAAACCATCATCTCCAGAGGGCTTGAAGCCCCAGTTGGCATAACACTGGATGCTGATGAAAACCTCTATATCAGTGATGGGGGAGACAGTCACCAGGTAAAGGTATTTAATTCAAGGGGCAGACTGCTCCGTTCTATTGGTAAACCGGGACTGCCGAAAGCAGGTACTTATGATGAACTCCATATGAATAATCCTGCGGGTATGACCATTGATGATCAGCAGCAGCTTTGGGTAACAGAAAATGATTATCTGCCAAAAAGAGTTAGTGTGTGGTCGCTCAGCGGGAAACTACTGAAAGCATTTTACGGCCCTGCCAAATATGGTGGAGGAGGTACAATAGACCCTGCAGATAAAAACAAATTTTACTATGCAGAAGAAACGCGGGGTGCTATGGAATTTCAGCTGGACTGGAATTCAGGTACCTCCCGGCTAAAGCGTATACTTTATCGGGCCGGTGCAGGCACACTGCCGCTCGCATTCAGAAGTGGGGGCCCGGAAACCGCTTTGTACCATGATGGAAAACGTTACTTTACCAACTGCTACAATTCCAACCCAACCAGTGGCAATACTACAGCATTCATCTTTGCAGAACGCAATGGGATTGCTTACCCGGCGGCAGCAATGGGCAGGGCTGATAACTGGGATGTGTTAAAAGAAGAGCGCTTCAGAACTTTGCTCCCGGCGGGAGTAGATTTGAATGCAAAGGGAGACCGGTCGCTTGCATTCTTTATCTGGGTAGACCTGAATGCCGATGCGCAGGTACAGCCTGCAGAAGTAAATTTTGAAAAAGGGTTTGCGATGGGGGTAACTGTCATGAACGATTTATCTTTCTGTATTTCACAGCTGGATGGTAAAGCGCTGCAGTTCCCGGTGCAGAATTTTACTGCAGAGGGAATACCTGTATATAAATCAGCACAAAGGAAAATCCTGGCTGAGGGTGTTCAGGCCTCTGCCTCATCAGGCGGAAACCAGGTGTTAAGCACTGGAACTGGCTGGACAGTAGCATTGCAGGGAATATTGCCCTTTCACCGCTACTCTGTTAGTGGTGCAAAAGATGGCAAGGCGATGTGGAGTTACCCCGATTTATGGCCCGGCCTGCACGCTTCTCATGAGGCGCCAATCCCTTCTTTCCCCGGCGAACTGATTGGAACAACCCATCTGCTGGGCGGTTTAATGGAAAATACAGGTGCTGAAGCTGAGGCCTTATGGGCTGTGAATTCTAACCACGGCATGGTATATATTTTTACAGCTGATGGCCTGTTTGTGACCACGCTGTTTGAACCTATGCGTACAGGAAGACGCTGGCAAATGCCTTCGGCAGATCGCGGAATGAGCCTTGATGGTTTAAGCCTCTCAGAAGAAAATTTCTGGCCCACGATGACAGTGTTGCCAGGAGCTGAAGTTTATCTGGTAGATGGAGGACGCAGCAGTATAGTGAAGGTAGATGGATTAAAAAGTATTCGCCAGCTGCCGGCAACAACGATCAGCGTAAGTAAGGAAGATCTTGATAAAAGCCGTCTTTTCCTGGCCAGGGCAGAAGCTGTACGCCAGGACAATCAGGGAAAAAAGATATTGCTTGTATCGCTCGGCGATCAGCCAATGCAGGTAGACGGAAAATTCGACGATTGGAGGGCTGCGGAATGGGCTGATATAGATAAACGTGGTGTAAAAGCCAATTTCAATTCAAATTCCAAACCTTACGCTATCAAAGGGGCGATTGCAATTGCGGGTGACAAACTTTATATGGCCTGGCAGACAGGTAATGCTGAACTGCTGAAGAACTCCGGGGAAATGCCTGTAGCCCCTTTTAAAACGGGAGGAGCATTGGATCTGATGATCAGTTCAGATCCGGCCGCAAAGCCTGGCAGGATAACAGCTTCAGCAGGGGATCAGCGCTTGCTGGTTACCATGATCAAAGGGAAGCCAAAGGCATTATTGTACCGTGCGGTGGTTACCGGCGCTAAGGAAGCAGATAAAGTTCCTTTTTCTTCACCCTGGAGGACTATAGTTTTTGATCAGGTAACGGACGTAAGCGACAAGATACAGTTTGCAGCCGGCAAAGATGGGGAATATGAAGTATCTGTTCCTTTGGCTGTGCTGCAGTTAAAACCTGTCGCAGGGATGCATGTAAAGGGTGATATCGGAATCCTGAGGGGGAAGAGGAACAGACAGTATCAAGGGTTTACTGGAGTAATAAAGCTACAGGAATAGTTTCGGATGTGCCGGCAGAAGCGGAGCTGATGCCGGGGCTCTGGGGAGATTTCGAATTTAAATAGTTAAATAGCCTGGCAATCAAAAAAGGACAGCCATGCTGTCCCTTTTTATACAAATCGTCTGTGCCACACATCGGTGCGGGATAAAATTCAGGCCTAATTCGCTGTTTCAGAATAACTCATAACAGGAGCAGTTGTGCCAGGTGCTTTTTTTGCACCCCCTCTGTTGGAACGCGCTGTTCTCGAATACACCGAGATTTCCCTGTTGAACAGGAACTGAAATAATAATCTGGTATAGGAAGTATGGTATCCCAGGCTTTCATAGTGATCATCAGCAATAGCCTTTAGTTGTGGCAGCTTATTCCAGGGTACGGAAGGAAAATCATGGTGTTCATTATGAAAACCTACATTCAGGTTAACCACATTTAACCTGCCGTAATAACTTTTGGTTTCCTGGTGATCTCCGTGAGTTAAGAAATGTTCCTGAACCCATCTTGCTCCCAGCGGGTGTAAACCTACAGAGAAGAAAAAGCTTAGCGTTAAATACAATAGGGCAGTCCAGCCGAACAGTGATACGATGGCCACTGCAAAAATCACCTGAACGGCAATATTGATCACTGTCCAGGTATCAAAAAGATTGATCTCCTTTAAGCGCATTGGTCTGAGTGCCTGAAAAATAGGATAAAACAACAGCCACACTGCTTTACCTGCAGTTGAATTGTTAATGAGTTTGGCTTCCCAGCGGTTTGGCATATCAGCATCCAGTTCTTCAACACCCTGATAAGAGTGATGTTTCATATGGTATTTTGTGAAGGATACCGCACTTGGGAATATAAGCGGCAGATTGGCAAGTATACTGCTCACTACATTTGAGGTCTTATTTTTAAATACCAGGTTGTGTGAACATTCATGGATACAGATAAATAAGGTATGGCAGGCAAAAGCACCTATAAAATAAGCTGCAAGCGCACTCCACCACCAGGCCTGGTTTTGTAACACTCCTGCCAGGGCAATCTGCAGCCCTACACAAAAAAGGATAATCAGAAAGGTATAGGGATTTCGGCCAATCAGCGCCCTGATCTCCGGATGTTCTTTGATAATCGTCTTTGTGCGCAGTTTATGCGGTTCCACTTCATCCGACCAGTTAAAGCTTGTTTTTTTCATCATAGGTAGTAGTTTTGCTAGGAGAGAGTAAGATATGGTTTTAACATGACATACGACTATTTTCAGGTGCCAAATTTAGCTTAAATTAAGTAAATGTATTGGTATTCAAATAAAACGATTAAGCTTTAGCTTTTAAAAAATTGTTTTGATTTGCCTGATCTATGCAGGTAAATTTTTAAATGGAATCTATATATTTGCATTCATCATGAAAGTAAAATACCTATTACTGCTGCTGAGCGTAGCTGGATGCTTCGCCTCTTGTTCTAAAGATAGTTTTGATGCTGATGCACAGTTCAGAACTGATACTACGGCTATCCGTAAGTTTATTACAGATAACAAAATTCCCGCACTGAAAGATAAGTCGGGCGTATTTTATCAGATTATTGCGCCGGGTAGCGGTTCAGTAACCTATACTGCCAATACTTCAATTACCGCTGAGTATGAAGGAAAATTATTGGACGGTACTGTATTTGATGCTACTAAAGCTGGTGCACCCGTTACATTTGCATTGGGTGGCGTAATAACAGGATGGCAGATTGGAATACCATATATCCAGAGTGGGGGGAAGATCCGCATGATTATCCCATCAGGATACGCTTATGGAAATACCAATACCGGGGCAATCGCTGCAAATTCTATACTTGATTTCACAGTTTCGCTTTCAGCAGTTAAATAGATACAGTTTTCATCGGGGTTTGAAGATAGAGGTATATCTTTCTTCAAACCAAAGGATGGCTTCGTTTTTCTCCTGTGCGCGGTAGGCCAGTACAACCTCTGTGCTGATTGACAGGTGTGAAAGATCTATATACCTGATTTTTAAATCCGGAAACTGTTCTTTAATTGCCGATGGCAGGATAGAAACTCCCGCCCCATGCTGCACCATTCTCAGTATGGAATGCACGTTATTCGCTTCATGCGTAATTTCGGGTGAAAAGCCCATGCGCTGGCATATCTCAATTAATTTCTGGTAGTATACCGGGGCATAATCCCTGTTAAAAAAAATAAAAGGCTGCTGTGCCAGGTAGGTACTCCAGTCGCTGTTGTTTTTCAGTTCAGGAGCATCATAGGGAAGGGCTATAAGGAAAGGATCCTGAAAAAGTGAAACAACTTGTTAGCTTTTCTGAATTGACAGGTGCCCGCATAATACCAATATCAAGCTTGCCTTCTTCAAGCGCTTTTACCTGTTTTACAGTAGGAATCTCGAACAGCTTTACAGTCAATAGTGGAAAAATACCGCGCATCTCTTTCAGTGTATCCATCAGTTGCTGATGATATGTGGAACTGATATAACCTATCTTCAGCTCCCCGCTCATATTGTCATGCAGCTGCTTCACTACATTTTTGGTTTCTGCAAGCTGTGAGAAAATGCTCTCTACCTGTTTCCTGAGATATATCCCGGCCGGAGTGAGGGAAACTTTCTTATTGTTGCGCTCAAAAAGTCTTGCACCAAGTTACTCTTCCAGTTCCCTGATTTGTCTGCTTAAGGGAGGCTGCGATATAAACAGTTTTAATGCCGCTTTTCTGAAATGCAGTTCTTCGGCAACAGTCTTAAAATAGAGGAGATGTCTGAGTTCCATGATACTTTGCTGATATCAATAATTGACAAAATTGATATTTTTCAAATATCATTAATATCTCTAAGTTTATAAAATATTCAAAGGGAAATTGAATAAATGTTGCTCAATAAATAATAATAAAATGGAACAGAACAACTTAAAGCCTAAATCTTCTGTAGAAGAGATACAAAAAAGATTTGACCAGGACGTAGAGCGTTTTTCAAACCTCGATACCGGACAGCAAACGACAATTGATGCTCCGCTCACGCTTGAACTCACTACAAGTGCAGCTGCCACAGTAACACCTGCAGCGGTAACTATGCTGGATATCGGCTGTGGAGCGGGGAATTATACGCTTAAAATGCTGGAAAAGATTCCCGGACTGGACTGCACCCTGATTGATCTGAGCATGCCCATGTTACAAAGGGCGCATGAACGTGTATCAGCCGTAACTACAGGGAATGTAGAAATTTTACAGGCAGATATTTTAGTGGCCGACTTACCGGAAAAGCATTATGACATTGTGCTTGCAGCTGCTGTTTTGCATCATTTGAGAGCAGATAGCGACTGGGAAAGCGTCTTTAATAAAATTTACCGCTCACTGAAGCCGGGAGGCAGCTTCTGGATTTCTGATCTGATCAGTCATCAGCCCGGGGAGCTGAATCAGCTTTTTGAAGCAAGATATGCCAGTTACCTGGAGCAGCTTGGTGGCGCTGAATACCGCGATAAGGTGCTTGCCTATATCGATGCTGAAGATTCACCGCGTTCTGTATCCTACCAGCTGGACCTGATGAAAGCCGCCGGATTCAGATACACAGACATTTTACATAAAAATGTCTGTTTCGCTGCCTTTGGTGGAATTAAATAAGGATTTAACCTGAGCAAAATCAGGATACAAACAGTTCCCTGATTTTGCCGTAGGATAGATCTGAATAATTGTCGATATATAAGTTGCAGGGCGGAAGTTCTTCTATTGTATGGCTGCTCAGCACACCTACAACCCGCATACCTGCGTTTAAGGCTGCTGATACGCCCGAAAAGGAATCTTCAAATACCAGGCATTGTTCAGGAATTACTCCCAGATTAGCTGCAGACTTAAGGTAAACCTCAGGGTCTGGTTTGTGTTTTTTTACATCTTCGCTTGCCAGGATAGATCCGAAATGGGTACGGATGGGCACTTTGCCCAGTATCAGATCCAGGTTTGCACGCGGTGCAGAAGTCGCAACTCCAAGCTTAACGTCATTGCTTTTCAAATCCGCCATAAAGTTCACAATTCCGGCAATCGGTTCAATATGTGGTTCATAGATCTTGCGGAACAGTCCTTCTTTTTCTTCTTCCATCTGCAGGAACTCTTCTCCGGTTACTGGTCTTTTAAGAAAATGGCTGAGAATATAACTGTTACTCCTGCCAAACATATGTTCGGCAAACTCTTCGTTAGTTGGGGAGAGGTTTCTGGCAGAAAAAAATTCGCGGAAGGCAAGTGAATGATAAGGGTTGGTGTGGCAGATGACCCCATCCATATCAAAAATTACTGCAATTTCATTGTTCATGCCGCAATTTAGTATGTTTTGCCAAGGTCTTTATCAAATTATTCACATTTAATCTATCCTTAACGACGCGAATATTTCTCTTTTTATCTTTGTATAATAAACCAAATATATGAGAAAACTTTTACCGGTTATCCTGACTATCATTGTGTTGGCCTTGCATTCAGCCACCTTTCTGGCCCTGCACGGAATGGAGTGGGGTGTAATCATTGGGGGCGGGCATGTGATTGTGTACGGCATCGACTCCCTGATCAGATGGGAGGCCGGAGAAAACCAGATCTTTGTCCCTAAGAATACTTATACCGGTACTGCAGGCCTGTTCAGTATCATTAACCGGTTTGGCCCGAATGCCATTGCCACACTTGCACATCCCAAAACCAGGGATTACAATAACATTTCTGCCCTTTATGATCCGGCCGCTGATAGCGCCATTGTCGGCTCTGCTCTGGCAAGCGGATCAGCATTTTCCACTAATCTCAGTTATAACCCCGGGAAGTGGAACAGCACCAAAGGCAATTGCTACCAGTACTTCAGGAACATTGACTTTTACTCATGATGCACTTGCCAATCCTGCCACGGGTTTTTATTATGGCGATATCACCGAAGCTGATGGCAGCCGTATTATTACTCCTCCGATCTGGTATACCATGGCCTTGTAAAACAGTGATTCACCGGTATTGGTGATTTCACAGTCTATATTTTTTGCCAAAATTTGCAGAATGTTTTCAAAAACGTCTGAAATATATGATGTGATCATCATCGGTGCCGGCCAGGCTGGTCTTTCTGCCGGGTACTTTCTGAACAAACATGGGCTCAGTTATGTGATCTTTGAGCGGGGCAGCATTGGTGAGTCCTGGCTGAACCAGCGCTGGGATTCCCTCAGACTGGATACCCCCGCATGGATGAACTGTTTGCCTGGCGATCTGCCTGAGCTTGGAAAAAGAGATCAGTTTATACCTTCACAGTATTTTCATGCAGGGCTGACAAAATATGTGCAGAATAACCGTATTCCCGTTAAGGAACACTACCGCGTGACTGCTCTGGACAAAGACGACAGCACAGGCTTCTTCAATGTGGAAACCGATCACAACGGAGAAATGGAGATCTGGCTTGCCAAAAAGGTAATTGTTGCCTCCGGCATGCTGAATGAGCCTAAAACACCGTCAATCAGCAAAACGCTGCCGGCAAATATCACACAGCTTCATTCTTTCCATTACAAGAATCCTGACCAGCTGCCTGCAGGAAATGTTCTGATCGTTGGGAGTGCAAAATCCGGTGCCCAGATTGCCGAAGAAATAGCTGCCACCGCACATAAAGTTTATCTTGCAACCAGTAAAGTCGGACGTTTACCGCGCCGGTACAGAGGGGCAGACATCACTGATTGGTTTGTAAGGTCAGGGAATTTCGAACTGAGAACTGATGAACTGGCGGATCCCTCAATAGCCCTCAATGATGTTCCATTTCTAGTCTCGGGCGATGGTCCGCTGGGACATACTTTAAGTTTACAGGGCCTTTACAAGGATGGGGTAACGCTCCTGGGAAGTCTGCTGCGCACGGAAGAAGGGAAACTCTATTTTGACGACAGTACGAAAGCAAACATCCAATTTGGAGATCAGATATCTGCGAAGATAAAGCAAAGAATAGATGAATATATTCAAAAGAATGGTATTGCGGCTTCTCCTGCAGAAGTTGACGATGCCGATCTGCCAGATCCGGAGGGATTAAGTGTCACTACGGATACGCAGCTGGATATCGCCGAACATGGAATTACTACAGTGATTTGGGCTACAGGTTTACGCGGAAATTTCGGCTGGCTAAAACTTCCGGTATTTGATCAGCAGAGTAAACTTGTTCATGAGGAGGGAGTTTCTCCGATCAGGGGTTTATTCTTTCTGGGATTTCCCTGGCTCCGCACACGCAAATCCGGCACGATATATGGATTGCAGGACGATGCTGCCTATATCACAGATCAGCTGGCCGCACAGTTATCCATTGATTAACTGTGTTGTACCTGCCTTCAATGCATATTTTGTAAAAAGATGAAGGCAGATTTCTAACGGATAGAGTTGCGTGTTCAGTTCCGGCAGGGATTTCTGCAAGCAGCTGATAGTAGTCTGCTTTGCCTTCTTTGATATTATTCTCCCTGCATACCCAGATTTTTACCTTATCAGCTTTATCCAGCGCTTTCCAGCAGATATCCAGGCTGCCCTGAATGTAATTCACAACTGGCTGGGCTACTGAAACGGGGCCTGTTAATGAAATCCCATCAATTTCCCTTTTTTGCGCTACAGGGATATCAATGTGCATATATGCTGCGATGCTTGGCATAATATCTACGATGCCGGGAAAGTAGTATTGCTGATAAGTATTCAGCTTAGCAGCATTGGTCACTATCCAGGTTGAACGTTGTCTTTCAGATTGTCCGCCATGGTTACGGCCGGTTTTTTCATCCCTTCCATGATCTGAGGTGATAAAGATCAGCCATTCCTCGTTAAAATTCTGTTCCCTGTACTGTATTGCATTCCAGATCCTGCCCACCTGCTGGTCCATCAATTCTACTGCATGGGTATACTGGGGACTGTCGCCATACATGTGTCCCATATCGTCTGTATATTCCAGGTATACCCATGAAAGATCAGGAGCTTTTGTTTTGATGCGTGAAACAGCCTCATCTATAACTTTTTCATCGATGCGGTGCATAAAATCACGCATTTTATCATGTTTGAAGTTTAGGGTATCCAGTTCATATCCATCTGCATGCTCGTCGACATGCAGCTGATTGGTAGCTGCCAGGCCATCACCTGCTAATTTTGTACGGTTATCCTGCCAGCTGGAAAAGATTGCAATTTTTTTATCAGGATACTGATATTTAAATAACCTGAATATAGTTGGGTAGTTATAATTGGGCGCTTTGATATCATTGTCCCACACATTGTGTTTATTCACCCATGTACCTGTCAGTAAACTATTGTAACCGACAGCCGAAATAGTGGGAGTCTGTGAGTACGTATCTTTATCAACGCCAACATGCGCCCTCATGTATTTGCCTTTTTTGGCGATCAGGTTGAGGTTTGGTGTAGCAGTTCGCTCTATAACATCAGCAGATATTCCGTCGGCAATAATAAACAGGGTTTTCCGTACTTTCTTTTGCGCATGGCTGGATACGCTCAGGGATAATAAAAGGATAAACAGAGATCTGAACTTTATAGACTGTGTCATTTCTTAAGGAAATTATTTGAAACGAATTTAAGTGAAGAAAAAGAGGTGCAGGTTAAACTACTGTTATTTTTTAAAACAACATCAGCTACCGGTTGTTTACCAGAAAATTAGACACTTAAAAGTAATCGCTATGAAAAAGCTATTTGCAATGCTGCTACTTGCAGCCTTTTCTCTCAGCACATTTGCAGGGGTATCTCCTCAGCAAGACACTACTAAAAAAGTTCAAAAACACAAGATGAAGCCGAAATCCAAAATGAAAAAGAGCACCAGAACAGATACAATGCGGACTGACACGCTGAGAAAAACGAAGCCTTAATCTCTTCGAAATTAACGAAGCCCGGTTTGAACATTCAAACCGGGCTTTTTATCGTATTTTGTTGAAAGGATTATTGTTACTGTTGCTGCTGGATCTGCTGCATCAGTTCGAGGTTCCGGCGGTAACTATTGCTTTGTCCAACCGGGATTTCAGGTTCAGGATCCAGAAGTTCCTCAACGGGATCAAGTGTTTCAGTCACTCCGTCATCATAACTCACAATCACCTGAACGGTCAACTTATGACTCGAAGGACCTTTGTAAACGCCTTTCACCGGTGAGCAGTCGGTAAAACTTCTGCCATAGGCAAGAATTACATAAGTTTCACTGGCAATACAGTTGTTGGTAGGATCAAGCCCAAGCCATCCGTAGGAAGGAATATAAGCTTCAACCCAGGCATGCGTAGCACCCTCTCCGCGCATACCATCCTTATTAGGGCAAATATATCCACTCACATATTTTGCAGGGATATTTACCATGCGCAGCATCTGTGAAAGGATGTGGGCGAAATCCTGGCATACACCGGCTTTCAACTGCCAGATCTCATCGAGTTTAGTCTGTACAGTAGTTACCCCCTGTATATAATTGAACTTTTCGTAAACAAAGGTGCAGTAGTTAAGGGCTGTCTGGTAAGGGGTGCCTATTTCCGGTATGCTATCACTGATCATTGACCTTAGTTCCGGTAAACCGTCAAAAGCTTCCCATTTAAGATAGTCTATGTAGGGCACCTGGTACCGCAGGCGCTGGATTTCATCCCATTCCATAGCACCAAACATAGTTTCCGCAGGAGGTTCCTTAGCTGTAGTTGTAACAGTCAGTTCAGAATAGATCTCCAGTTCCCTGTGGCGTTCACTATAAGTGAAAAAGCCAACTTTGTTCCCGTAATAATCAACAAATGTATCTACCCGGGGTTTTCCTGAAATTTTAAGGTCATGTTTCAGTACTTTCTGGTGCTCATCTTCTTTGGGATATAAAATGATATGGTTCACACTGTCCTTTACCAGGGATTCATAAGTGTATTTAGTGATATGTTTGATATTAAATTCCGGCATCTTTACAAATTTTAAGACAGTGAAAAACAAGTTTGGTTGAATGCATTTCCTATACCATAGAGCTCAGATTTGATCTCGGCCAGGAACAAGTGCAGGTCGTCCTGCTTCAGTCCTTTGAGCGCGCTGTACTTTACCTTACTTTGCAGTCTCCCTATCAGAAAACCCAGGTCACCCGGATTGATATGCCCGTCAACCTTTAAACGGTCAAAGTATTTGTTCAGCTGGTTCATTGAATAAATTACCGATCGCGGGAATTCATTGTTCAGGACCACCTGTGCCAGTACGTTCTCTGCTTCAATGCCCTGACGGTAAGTTTTTAAATACAATTCGTAACCGCCTATAGACAGCAACAGGTGTTTCCAGTAACTCGTATTGGTAAGGAGATCGGGATTATGATCTACCGATCCAAACTTGATATCCAAAACATCGACCGACTGTATACTGCGTTCAAGGTATTTGCCGATGCGCATAAAACTGCTGCATTCATTTCTGGGCATAGTTACCTCAGTAGTTCCATAAAACAGAGTACCCTGTTTGATCAGGATATCCAGTACCGAAATCGGATCATCCTTTTTCAGCATCAGCTTCAGCTTCGGATCTTTTACGGTATGGTAATATTCGTTTAAGCACTGCCATACATCCTTGGTAATGTGGTCTTGCACACTGCGGGCATTTTCCCTTACCTGTGTGATAATATTGATAATGGAATTTGGATTGTTCCTGTCCGTTACCATAAACTGCAAGACAGCGCGGCTGTTGAACTCAATTCCTTCAGCACCTTCAGGTTCCGGGCCACAAAATATGCGGATCACCGGGCTCCATGAAAATTCTGACACTGCATCCTGCGATGCAGCATAATTTATTTTAAGCATGCGCAACATACCATCCGTTCTCTCTACATAACGGCTCATCCAATATAAACTCTCTGCAACCCTGCTTAACATATTATATGATCATTTAATTTATGAAAGTACCCATGTATCTTTACTGCCGCCGCCCTGCGAGCTGTTCACTACCAGTGAGCCTTCTTTTAAAGCTACACGTGTCAATCCGCCGGGAACAATGGTTATTCCACTGGGGCCGCATACGGCAAAAGGCCTGAAATCTACCCGCCGTGGCTGCATTACCCCATTCATATAACAAGGTGCAGAGGACAGGCTGATTGTTGGCTGGGCAATAAACTGCCGCGGATCTTTCATGATCTCGATCTTATACGCCCCAATTTCCTCAGGCGTAGCTGCATGCCCCATCAGCATGCCATAGCCGCCACTGCCGTTTGTTTGTTTTACGACCATGTTGTTGATATTCTCAAAAACGTGTGCCCGCTCATCTTTATTACCCAGCTGGTAGGTCGGTACGTTTTTCAGCAGGGGCTCCTCATTCAGGTAATACCTGATCATGTCCGGTACATAGACATAAACAGCTTTATCATCGGCTACGCCATTACCAACTGCATTAACGATAGTGACATTGCCCCTGCGGTATGCATTCATCAGTCCGGCGACACCAAGCATACTGTTAGCATTGAAAACCAATGGATCCAGGTACTCATCATCTACCCGGCGGTAAATTACGTCCACTTGCTGCAGGCCTGCTGTTGTTTTCATATATACTTTATGATCTTCAACGATAAGGTCAGGTCCTTCAACCAGTTCAATTCCCATTAAGCGGGCGAGGGTAGTATGCTCAAAATAAGCTGAGTTGAAGCTACCTGGACTTAGTAATACAATCGTGGGATTATCAATCTGACGGGGCGACAGTTCCCTCAGGTTATTGTATAATACATTCGGATATTCTGTTACGCTCCTGACCTTGCACTGCGGTAGCAAATCGGGAAACAGTCTTTTCGTAATCTCGCGGTTCTCCAGCATGTAACTCACTCCCGAAGGTGTACGCACGTTGTCTTCCAGGATATAGTAGGTACCATCGTTATCTCTGATCAGGTCAATACCTGCGATATGGATATAGATATCATGAGGCACCTTTACATTACACATTTCCCTGAGAAAGTGGGGACATGAATAGATGATCTCGATGGGTACGATACCATCTTTGATAATAAACTGATCACTGTAAACATCTTTCAGGAACAGGTTTAAAGCTGTTACCCTTTGTTTAATGCCTTTTTCGATATATTCCCATTCATCAGAATTGATGATCCTCGGGATAATATCAAAGGGGAAGATCTTTTCGATGCCTTCTCCGCTGTTGTATACAGTGAACGTGATACCCTGGCTCATGAAGAGTACCTTGGAAAGCTCTTCTTTTTTATTCAGCTCTTCTGTAGATTCCAGTTCCAGGTAATCCATGACCACTTTGTATTCAGTCCTGACCTGTTTCAACTGATCAAACATTTCATCCCAGGTATTGCTGGGCATATTATACAATTCTGTATGCGTATTTTTAGTCATTTTAGCCGGATAATATAAATGCCTGGTAAATTATTTGAAATCTGTGTAGGGGTATTCAGTTTTATTTTGTTAAAATATGAATATTTGCCTGTTAAAAACAAGTTTATTATTCACATAACAACTCAAAATATTATTTATACTAATAAAATGATTTTTTTTTCGGAGTGATCGATATATTTAGCGCTATATTTAAAATGAAAGGTATATTATGACGTATTGTTTGGGAATAAAAGTTAAGGACGGATTAGTGGCAATTGCAGATACAAGGGTTACTTCAGGTACAGATACCACAGAAAAAAAGAAAATATATTTATATCAGAAAGACAAGTACTCACTCTTTATTATGACCAGCGGACTCCGCTCTGTGAGGGATAAGGCCGTATTGTATTTTAAGGAACGGATTGATGAGGGTATAGAGCATAATAAGCTTTACAAGGCGGTAAATGATTTCGGTGAGCAGGTGAAAAGGGTGGCAAGGGAAGACAAAGAGTCGCTGGAAGCGTCGGGCTTTAAATTTAACCTGAATACTATCATCGGCGGGCAGCTAAAGGACGATGAAGAACATAAACTATTTTTATTGTATCCTGAAGGGAACTGGGTAGAGCTGGGGCAGGGAGCACCATTTGTGATCGTAGGAAATTCGGGGCATGGCAAAGCGATACTGAACAGAACACTGACCAATGAATCGAGTATGCACCTCGCATTGAAAAGTGGCTTTCTTTCTTTTGATTCTACGCGTGTAAGCGCAAATGATGTTGACTTTCCCATCGATGTGGTCCTTTATCAGAACAACAGTTTTGAAATGATCGAACAACGGTATACAAAAAAAGATCTTGAAAATATTTCAGAGCAATGGGCAGAAGAGCTGAAAACAGCGCTTACCAAAATTCCTGATGGATGGATGGACACAGCTTTCAGTAAAATGCACGTATCTAATGAAAACGAAATATGAAATTTGAGGTATCGGCAACCGTCGCCTACAAAGCTTTATCAGCTTCAACGCTGATCTTAAATATACAACCTTTCAGATCGGCAAACCAGGTGGTGCTGGAGGAAAGTTTTGAAACCATTCCCTCACTGAAGATGAAAGAACTGAATTCCATTTCGGGGGAGAAGAGGTTCAAGATCATCGAAATACCAGAAACCGGGGATATCAATATAACTTATAAGGCTACAGTGCAAAATCAGTTCAGGATCATTCCTGCTGAACAGCTTGACGATGTGCCAATCAGTTTAATGCCGGCATCTGCACTGAATTACCTCAATCCAAGCCGGTATTGCCAGTCGGACAGGTTATACAGATTTGCTTATCATCAGTTTGGGAGTAACCAGCACGCTTATCAAAAAGTAATGGCCATCCGCGACTGGATATATACCAATGTACAATATGGAGGATTTACCACAGCACAAACATCAGCATATGATACTATTACTGAACAGATAGGGGTATGCCGTGATTTTGCACATTTAGGCGTTGCACTTTGCAGGGCGCTGACCATCCCTGCGAGATATTTTACCGGATATGCTTACAACCTGACTCCGCCGGATTTTCATGCCTGCTTTGAAGCCTATCTTGGGGGCAATTGGGTGGTTATAGATGCTACAAAACTGGCTCCTCTGAATGGTCTTGTGAAAATAGCCACGGGTGTGGATGCCGTTGATACGGCATTTGCCAGTATATTTGGAAACCTCCAATTTTTGAATATGAATGTCAATACCGTTTCATTAAATGCTGAGTTTGAGAAACTCGACTTTGATTCGGCTTTGCAGGGATACTCTTATATTTAGTCAGGCTTCACGTCTGCCCCTTGGATGATCTTTTTCTTGAATGCCAAGATCTTTGAGACATCTGTCATATCCATCTTCGAAACCCTGCTTGAGTAATCTGCTATGCTCATCCGAATTAAGCTCACGCACCTTATTAAAATAATCTGAAGATATAGCATGCATCGGTATCATACGCACCTTAACAAGGTGCCTGTTTCTAAGTATTTTCATAGCTATAGGATCTGGTATAAATGTAATACGTAAATTTGATGTTCTTAGTTTGACGTTTTTTCTATTTTCTTAAATTAATTTAAAAGCTCACAATTATTTTTATTTGCGATAATGAATTTATAAAATATTATCAGGAAATAAACTTGGTTCTCGTAATTGTTTAACGGATATGTGTATTTGTCACAAAATAATAGAAGATGATATATATAATTAGAGGATCTTTGAAATTTTCGCCATAAGAATGAAGGCCTGATCTTCAGGCCTTCAGTTGATTGAGCTGCATAAACAAACTCATTATTTTGCTTCCGAAATTATTGATGCGTCCCGGTGGTTTCCATATATCTGATAATACGGTAAAAGGTTTCGTTTACCGGGGTTGCAATCTTGTGTGTTTTACCCATTTCCATGACTGCGCCGGCAAATATTTCTACTTCGGTCTTCCGGTTTGCTTCGATATCCTGCAGCATGGAAGTTTTCCCATCCGGAGTAAGTGTTTCAATGATTTTGATGAATTCGGTGATATCGGCTTCGCTAAGCTCAACTCCATAATATTGCGAAAGCTGTAAAACTTCACGTGCTGCCATGAGCATCAGCTCTCTGGCTGGGGAAGACTTTTGAAATTCGCCATATGGCGCTTTCAATATCGTAGAAGCCTGATTGATTCCAACATTCATCATAAACTTTGTCCACAATGCCCGTTCGATGTTTTCCGGCGTTAGAAAAGGAATTTTCGCCCGTTCAAAAAGATCCTTCAGCGCAAGTACCTTTACCGTACTGTTACCATTGCCTTTGTCACCAAATACAATCCTGCCCATATTTGAATACCGGAACACCATACCTTTACGCATAGCATCCATTCCAACAGCATAGGCGTGTAGCAGATGTTCAGTACCTACCACTGCTCCAATCAGCTCTTCGCTACCAATACCATTTAAAAGAGAAATGATGGTTGTATCCGGACCAACGAAAGACCTTATATCCTGTATGGCCTGGCTCAGCGCATGAAATTTCACGGTCACAATGATTAGGTCGGCATAAGGTACAGGATCTCCCGGGGAAATATACTGGAAGCTACGCTGCTCAGCGTTAACGGTAAACCTGGATCTCCGGTATTTCTCCATCCGCTGCTGATCTGCGATAATCTTCACGCTATCCTGATCAAGGTCCTGAAGCTTTGATGCGTACATTGCGCCCAACGCGCCGAGACCTACTATGTATATATTATGTAAAGCTTTGAAAGACATCCGGTAAAAGTATGAAACGCTTATTCAACAGTAATGATAAATGTATAATTTTACTACCAGGTTACTCTGCTATTTACCCCCATATAAGTACTAAATTGTGGATTTTGGCAGGTGGTTGTGATTAGCTAAACCGAATTGTATCTTTTATTTTGAATTTTCGTACATTTAATTAGTCTGATTGCCAGATTTAAGTGTCTTTACCTTGAATCAGCCTGAATTTTATTAATTATAATATGAAAAGAAGAGAACTTGTTAAAAGTTTAGCAGCACTGCCATTGGCAGGAGGTATTATCGGCAGTGGATTATCTGCATTTGCTGCAGAGAAACCAGCAGCACCGACACGTGATTTTTTTAAGGAACTGGGCGTAACACCTGTTATTAATGCAGCTGCAACGATGACATTTTTATCAGGTTCACTAATGCTTCCGGAAGTGATGGAGGCCATCAACTCTACGAGTCACCATTTTGCAAACATGTATGAACTGCAGGACAAAGTGGGAGCGAAGATCGCTGAAATGCTTCATGTTGAAGCCGCAATGGTTACCTCTGGCGCAGCCTGTGCAATGTTACTGGGAACAGCTGCATGTATCACTGGTTTGGATGAGAAAAAAATCAAAATACTTCCAAACTTTGTTGGCGAACGCCCGGAGGTGATTATCCAGAAGTCGCACCGCTATTTATTTGACCAGGCAATTACCACTACCGGCGCAAAGTTTGTTGAAGTGGAAGGTGCGGAAGAAATGGATAAAGCTTTTAACGCAAATACAGTGATGGCTTTATTTTTCAATGCTGGTGAAGTAGGGAAAAACCCAATCAGTCATGAAAAATTTGTCGAGCTGGCAAAAAAACATAAAGTTCCTTCATTTATAGATGCAGCCGCAGATGTTCCTCCGGTAGAGAACCTGTTCCGTTTCCAGAAAATAGGTTTTGACCTGGTTACTTTTTCTGGCGGAAAAATGATGAGAGGACCTCAGAGTGCTGGTGTTTTGTTTGGCCGTAAAGATCTGATCGAAGCCGCAAGAGCAAACCATAGTCCTAACGAAGCACCTATCGGCAGACCGATGAAAGTAAATAAGGAGGAGATGTTCGGCATGTATGCTGCATTGAAATCTTATATAGAACGAGATCACAAAAAAGAATGGCAGGGATGGCTTGACCTGGCAGCACGTATGAATAAAGCATTTGAAACTGTTCCAACTGTAAAGTCTAAAACTGTAATCAGCCCGGGACCTGCAAACGCATTTCCCGGACTTGAGGTGACCTGGGACCAGTCAAAGATTAAAGTTACCGGTGAAGATGTTAAAACCGCTTTAAAGAACGGTTCACCAAGTATTGTCATCAACGGTAATAAAAACGCACTGCATGTAGGTATTGTATTGCTGAAGCCTGAAGAGGTTGATATCGTAGTCAACCGCGTGAAGGAAGTGTTACTGAAGACTGTTTAAAATTAGCTAACCAAATTTTACTGTGAACAAATTTAATATCTACAAGCTGTCTTTGGGTTTAGCAGCCTTGTGTGTACTCACTATTATAGTACTTCTATTTACAACTGGTCTTGCTCAGGCAGGACCCGTTGTAATTGCTTTCTTTATTTTGCTGGCTATCGGCTTCAGGGGCTATCCAACACTAAAAGGCTTTGCTTACACTGTCATCATTTTTGCTGCTGTCTCTACAGCACTTTATTACCCTTCTTATTTTGTGCAGTATGAAGGCTTTAAATTTGCCGTACTGATTACACCACTGATCCAGGTGATCATGTTTGGGATGGGTACATCTATGAGCCTTGATGATTTTGTGGGCGTGGTAAAAATGCCCAAAGGTGTTTTTATTGGTGTATTCAGCCATTTCCTGATTATGCCCCTGCTGGGATTTACCCTGGCTAATGTCAGTGGCTTTGAGCCGGAGATTGCGGCGGGTATTATCCTAATCGGCTGCTCGCCGAATGGGATGGCATCCAATGTGATATCTTATCTCGCGAAGGCGAATTTAGCACTTTCTATTACGATTACAGCAGTTTCTACGCTGCTGGCGCCACTGTTGACACCGCTTTTAATGAAGTTTTTTGCAGGCGCATTTATAAAGATCGACGTGATACATATGATGCTGGATATCCTGAAAATGGTAATCGTTCCTATCGCTGCCGGATTGGTAGTGAACAAGCTTTTAAAAGGGCGGGATAAATGGCTGGAAACTATCATGCCTTTGATATCGATGTCCGGAATTGCATTTATCATCGTGATCATTACCGCTGCCGGGCATGACAGCCTGCTGGATATAGGTTTCAAACTGATCCTGCTGGTATTGATTCATAACTTGTTGGGTTACACGTTGGGCTATTGGTCTGGCCGCTTATTCAAAATGAAGGAGCGCGACTGCCGGACAATGGCCATAGAGGTGGGTATGCAGAACGGGGGACTTGCCTCCGGACTAGCCAAAGAAATGGGTAAAATGGCTACTGTAGGACTTGCACCTGCAGTATTCGGGCCCTTGATGAACGTAACAGGATCTATCCTTGCTTCATACTGGCACCGCAAACCTATTACGGATGAAGTAATTCCTGAAGAAGAGATTGTTCCTGTAACGTAAATTGATTACTGAAGTATTAAGCTTCAGGATCTCTCGTAAAATGACTGTCATTAACGGTGTCCAGGGGGATATAGAGACGTTCCCACTGGTCGCCGTCAATGATTTCCCAGCTATGGCCGGGGCCTGTAACATCTTCGGCAATCAGAATAATGCCCGGTTCTACAATAAAGGTTGATCCGTCAGAAACTTTAAACCGGAGTTTTCCCTTAAGTGTAACCACATATTGCCTGCGCGGAGCAGGATGCGGAACCTTCTCATAGGCATCAACTTTGGTCTGGCCAAAGAAATAGCTGACATCAATTTTAATCTGGGTAGGTAAGGTGCCGGTTTCAAATGCACATTCCGTTTCGCTGGTATTGTAAAGTCTGATCGCTTTCAGTGCTGAATTATTGTTGTCTTCCATAAGCTGGAGGCAAATTACGGTTTTTGATAAACTTCTGCTTCAATAATATCCAGCGTACTTTTAGGATCTGATGCCGGCCGGTTAATTCCGTCATCCAGGTTCTTCCCGTTCATTTCCTTGCCAATAGCCGTGTTGCCCTCGCTTGCCCCGCTATCTGTTAATTGTATGGTTAAGGTTTTGCCTTTTGCTGGTTTGAGTATTGCGGTGAAGTATCCGAGGCTGGTGGTCGTAATTCCTTTAAAAACTTCCTGCTGATCGACAAGTATGCGGATAGGATATTTTTTTGTCCTGAAGCCATTCAGTTTCAGGGTTACTTCCGTTACTGTGCTTTCTTTTTCCAAATCATACCTGATCCATGCGCTGGAGATCTTTCCGTCATTCGTCCAGTCACTCAGTTCATTGTCATCGTAGCTGAGGACTGCTTTTTCAGTATTTGCTCCGGCGGTTGCGCCAACGATCTTAACTGCTTTACGGCTTACCGTAAAAGATGCACCCGCAGGTGTTGCACCTCTTTTGGTATAGGATTTTAAGCCATCCGAAGGAAAGGTCTTGGAAAGACCGTTTGTTACCTGTACCGGCAAGGATTCAAAAGTGATGGTCTGTGCTGTCAAACCGGCCGACTGTGCGCTGAGACTGATCTTTCCGGCGGTAGTAGTAGAACGGATCAGTACCCTGTTAATTCCACATTCTACAGGTAAATCTTTTGAGAGGATATAATTGTCTTTTCCCTGTGCAATACCTCCGCGCCATTCGGCAGGGCCCTTGACCGAGAATTTTACCATGTTAAGTGCATCCGGGCAGCGGTTGCCATCTTTGTCAACAACTTCAACCTGTACCAGCGTCAGATCGGCACCGTCAGCTTTGAATCCAGCCGGGTTGCTGATTGGTGTTAAACGAAGTGCCGCTGGCATTCCCGATGTTTTCAATTGCATTTGGGCCAGCTTCTTGCCTGCAGAATTGTATGATACAGCTTCCAGTATGCCCGCTTTCCATTCTATATTTTTAAATGTAAATAGAAAGGTATTGCTGCGCTTACCGAAACCGAGCGACTGGTGGTTGAGCAGCAGTTCTACTTTATCACCTGCGGAAACAACAGTAATATCTTTTTTTACACCTTTTTTGTAATTCCAGTGACCGATAAGGTGAATACCTGTTCGTTTAGGTTCCACCCAACCGTCCCACATCACCTGATGGGCAAAATAGCTGTCTTTGGGAATGCGCATGGCATCTACCTCACCGCTGCGGCGGTAGTTTTCTTCTCCGCGGTGATGGGTGTTGGAATCAGAGAAAATGATATTTACACCACCAGAGCTTACACGGCTGCCTGTTCCCGGGCGCTCTGCATAATATTCATTCCAACGCATCACGTCTTCTATAGCCTGAGAATCCTGGTTGCGGTTGTAGTCACTCGCATTCGCTCCTTTGTATAAAGGGCCATCGCCGTTTTTATGATAAGGCGTGGTGTATTCATCCCAGTATTTCCTGAGTGCTTCGTCCCTGGAATATTCCATTGACCAAAGTGGTTTGCCTGCACTCTTATTGATATACAACATTTCCCCGCCATATTCTGCCTGGTCAATATCCAGCATCTCGCGGGAGCCGATTGCCCTGCCGCCATGCGCATCATACAGGTTGCGGATATCTCTCATCTGCTGCATATGGGCAGCGCTGATGGATTCATTGCCGCTTTCATAAAACAGGATGCTTGGATTGTTGCGGTTGTAGATGATGGCATCCTGCATGACAGTTTTCCGCTGATCCCATCTGATGCCTTCTACGTCTTTTTCTGAATCGCCGGCAGGCATTGCCTGGATAAGGCCGGAGCGGTCGCAGGATTCAATATCCTGCTTCCAGGGAGTGATATGCATCCACCGTACAAGGTTGGCATTGCTTTCTACCATCAGCTGATTGCTGTAATCGCTCAGCCAGGCTGGTACAGATAGACCCACTGCAGGCCACTCGTTACTTGTCCGCTGTGCATAGCCTTTCATCATCAGCACACGGTCGTTCAGGTATACCATTCCCCCTTTAAATTCTGCTTTTCTGAACCCTGTTTTTGTCGTCAGGGCATCTATTGTAATGCCTCCGCTGATTAATTTTGTAGTAACTGAATACAGGTATCCGTAGCCCCAGCTCCAGAAATTTAGATTCCCTACCAGTGCCTCTGCGCTGAAAGTCTTAGTCTCAGCAGGCTGTATGGTTTGGTCTGCGCCGGCAAAAGTGCTGACGATATTACTATCAGCATCCCTGATTTCTACCTCAAAACGGATCACTTTTGCCTCCACATCTTCATTTTTCACTTCTGATGAAGCCACTATAGTCGCAGAGCGACCTTTGATATCAAAGCTTTTTCCATAGATATAACTTCCCGTCGTGTTTAGCGAAGAGTAGAGCGGGAGGGTCTGATAAGTTTTTCCTGTTACAAATAGTTTTACGTTTTTGGAGATGCCACCATAGTTTGCGTTGAAGTTCTTATCATTCCATTGATAACCTGAGCCCGAAGTTTTCTCTTTATAATCCCAGGCATTATCAATCCTGACTGCGATGATATTATCCTGACCATTCAGCAGATCAGTGATATCGAAACCAAAAGCCATCACTCCATTTTCATGACGGCCAATAAATTTGCCGTTCAGGTAAAACTCGCCGGCCTGGCGTATTCCCTCAAATTCCAGAAAGATCTTTTTACCGTGGCTGTCAGCAAGGTGAAAGTGCTTTCTGTACCAGCAGATTCCGGTGGAAAGGTCTTCTATTGATTTTCTAAAAGCTTCATCCTCATTCCAGGCATGTGGAAGGGTCACTGATTTCCAGGAGCTGTCGTCAAATGCGCTGGCTTCTGCTTTTGCAATATCACCAGGTGCTAACTTCCAGCCCGGGTTAAAGTTATATGTGCTGCGTGCAGGTGGATCTGAGGGTGTTTTTGTGTTTGACCATGAGTCGGTGACGGTTGTCAGGATGGAAAACAGGATGATGAAAGATGTTCTGATAACACTCATTGAGATCAGGATAAAGGGGAATGATTTGGTTAGACTCTTATCTTTTACAATGGATACAAGTTTCACATGATTCTCCGGTTTGGCAACCTGTGCCATCCTGATTTCAAGAAGCTACTGTTTTTCCAGGATGCTTTTTAAGGTAATGAGACTTGCTTCTAGATCATTGCCCAGCATCTTGTCGATAAACAGATTGGTAAAATTGAGGGGATAGGGACTGGTTCCCTTCATTTCCCATTTGACACGGGTTTGGTCGGCCGCAACAAAATAGGTAGTGATGGGCGTATAGGCTATGCTTTCGAAGGGTCTGATAAACCGCACTTCCACATCAATGCCTTCTCCTTCGTTAATTTTGATAATTTGCTGGGCACCCTTTCCGGCCGCTTTATTTCCGTCCCAGGCATAGGTGAAACCTACAGTGCCATCGGTCCCCGTTAGGTTTTTTTTCATATGAGGGTCCAACATTACCCATTTGCTGTAGTATTCCTGGTTTTTGAGGAACCTGATATAGTCAAATACGGACTGCCTGTCTTTGTTGATCGTTATCTCTCTTTCTACATGGTATTCTTTTTTGATGAATAAGGCGAGGATAAGCGGAATGGCAATAATCACTACCAGTACAATCAGTATTTTAACAATGATATTCATATATTCAGGTTTTATATCCGGCAACTTTATACAAACATATTATCTGATGTATTCAAAGTTAGGGTGCGAACAAGTCAATCTTTGTGGTGGTTCGCGACATTGTTCGGTTCCTATTTGTCGCGTTTGCCCCCTTAAGTTGACTGATGCAGCAATCCTGTTAGAGAAACTGTCAGCTTATCTTAGCTGTACTTAAACTAACCAAAATCCTAAAGTTATGACACAAATTATCGCATACCTCACATTTGACGGCAACTGTGCCGAAGCCATGAACTTCTATAAAGACTGTACCGGCGGAGAACTGATGATCAGTCATGTTGAAGATACACCTGTCGAGGGAGCCTGCGGACAGGCAGCCCCTGGAGCAGTGATGCATGCCCATCTAAGCAAAGGCAGTCTGCAACTGATGGCCTCAGACATGATGATGGGTGGAGAACTTATCCGCGGCAATGCTGTGGCACTTTCTTTAAATTGCAGCAGCGAGGAAGAGATCAGAAGTTATTTCGACAAGCTTTCCGCCGGCGGGACCGATATTCATCCTTTGAAACTTGAATTCTGGGGAGCACTTTTTGGCATGTTTACCGATAAATTCGGGCTGAGATGGCTGCTGAACTTTGATAAGAACTAAAAGCAACAATTGTAGTAGAACTACAGGAATGTAATTCTTTCGGTAAGTTTTATTGTCATGGTAATATTATCCATTTATTTTAAGGGTTTATCCATTTGAATAGATGATTTGGCTGATTAGGTTTAACAAACTTAAACCAAATATAAATACTATGCATATTTTTACTTACCGGCGGATAAAGTTATTCGGTTTTTTTCTGCTATCGGCGGCATTTTTCTTCAGCCTGGATGTATATTCCCAGGAACCATTGCAGGTGACAGGTCATGTACGGTCTTCAGATAACGGTTCTCCGATGCCCGGAGTGTCCGTTACGGTTAAAGGGACCCAGAGGGGTGTGAGTACCAATAGTGATGGTAAATTTATACTTACAGCTCCGTCTGGAGCTGTACTTTTATTTACGGCTATCGGTTACGAAAGTCAGTCCCTACCGGCAAGAAGCATGGTCAATGTAGCATTGAGGCCTGTGGCAAGTGATCTTCAGGAAGTTACAGTCGTCGGGGTAACCATCAGAAAAAAGGACCTGACCGGATCGGTAGCGGGAATTACAGAAAGTACAATAAAGGAACTTCCTGTAACAGATATCAATCAGGCTATTCAGGGCCGTATTCCGGGAGTGCTTATTCAGAATAATAATCCCCGCCCGGGAGGCAGCGCCACGATCAAAGTAAGGGGGAATAATTCCATTCAGTATGGTTCAAACCCCATCTACGTAGTAGACGGACTTGTGATCGAAGATGGTTTTAATACCATCAATCCCGATGATATTGCCAGTGTGGATGTATTGAAAGATGCTTCTGCGACTGCTTTATATGGTGCCCGCGG
>Ga0308163_10001283_pt1 | contig 28702 bp, 21 predicted proteins | sample PhyTR1_FD_201037 | JGI IMG/M metagenome (GOLD analysis project Ga0308163, IMG submission 201037) | Phyllosphere microbial communities from UC Gill Tract Community Farm, Albany, California, United States - DLSLT.R1 | ecosystem: Host-associated > Plants > Phyllosphere > Unclassified | place: USA... | reverse complement strand
TTTTTATCTGCGCCGCGCCAACGGACGATGAGCCCGCCAGCCGCTATATAAGGAAGCGATGATAACCCGCCCGGCGGCGGTCTGGTAGAATCGCGTTTTTCCGTGTTTAGCTGCGGCCCTGCCGCGCCGAGAGAGCCTTGTATGTCCGTTACCCTCAAAACCCCTGAAGACATCGAAAAGATGCGAATTGCCGGTCGTCTGGCCGCAGACGTTCTGGAAATGATCGGGGCGTACGTCAAGCCCGGCGTCACCACCGACGAACTCGACCGCATCTGCCATGACTACATCGTCAACGAGCAGAAAGCCATTCCGGCTCCACTGAACTACAAGGGTTTTCCGAAATCCATCTGCACCTCGATCAACCATGTTGTCTGCCACGGCATTCCTAACGAGAAGCCGCTGAAGGAAGGCGACGTGCTGAACATCGACGTAACCGTCATCAAGGACGGCTACCACGGCGACACCAGCAAGATGTTCCATGTCGGCAAAGTGCCTGAGTGGGCGGAACGCCTGTCGAAGATCACCCAGGAATGCATGTATAAAGGCATCGAAATCGTCAAGCCGGGGGCTCACCTGGGCGATATCGGTGAAGTCATCCAGAAGCACGCCGAGAAAAACGGCTTCTCCGTGGTACGCGAATACTGCGGCCATGGCATCGGCAAGGTGTTTCATGAGGAACCACAGGTTCTGCATTACGGCAAAGCGGGTACCGGTATGGAGCTCAAGGAGGGCATGACGTTCACCATCGAGCCGATGATCAACCAGGGCAAGGCTGACACGCGCCTGCTCGGCGACGGCTGGACAGCCATCACCAAGGATCGCAAGCTGTCGGCACAGTGGGAACACACCATTCTGGTCACCGCCACTGGCTATGAAATCTTCACCCTGCGCAGCGATGACACCATTGCCCGCACTTCGGCGTGATCACCACACGCTACTGACACAGCCGGTATAGATAGAAGGAAAGCAGTTCGATGCCGCAGGTGGACCCAGATTTGTTTGATCGCGGCCAGTTCCAGGCCGAACTGGCCTTGAAGGCGAGCCCGATCGCCGCCTTTAAGAAAGCCATACGTCTGGCCCGCGAGGTGCTGGACGAGCGTTTCAAGTCTGGCCGGGAGATTCGTCGACTGATCGAGGATCGCGCCTGGTTTGTGGACAACATCCTGCAGCAGGCCTGGGAACAGTTTGATTGGAGCGAAGACGCCGATATCGCCCTTCTGGCGGTCGGCGGCTACGGCCGAGGCGAGCTGCACCCCTACTCCGACATCGACCTGCTGATCCTGCTCGACAGCGCAGATCACGAGATTTTCCGCGACTCCATCGAGCGCTTTCTGACATTGCTGTGGGACATTGGCCTGGAAGTCGGTCAAAGCGTGCGCTCTGTCGATGAGTGTGCCACGGAAGGCCGCGCTGACCTGACGGTGATCACCAACCTGATGGAAAGCCGCACCATTGCGGGCCCGGAGCATCTGCGCCAACGCATGCTGGAAGTTACCAGCACCCGCGAAATGTGGCCGAGCAAGGAATTTTTCCTCGCTAAACGTGCTGAGCAGAAGACGCGCCACCACAAGTACTTCGACACCGAATACAACCTGGAGCCCAACGTCAAAGGCTCGCCGGGTGGCCTGCGAGATATTCAGACCATCCTCTGGGTCGCACGGCGTCAGTACGGCACCCTTAATCTACACGCGCTCGCCGACCAGGGTTTCCTGCTCGAGAGCGAGAACGCGTTATTGGCGTCTTCACAGGAATTTCTCTGGAAAGTCCGCTACGCATTGCACATGCTGGCCGGCCGATCCGAGGACCGGCTGCTGTTCGATTACCAGACCAACATCGCGCGCCTGCTGGGTTATCAGGACAGCGATGCGAAGCTCGCCATCGAGCGCTTCATGCAGAAGTACTACCGTGTGGTCATGAGCATCGCCCAACTGAGCGACCTGATCATCCAGCACTTCGAAGAAGTGATTCTGTCGGACGACGAGAATACCGTCACCGAATCGATCAATTCGCGGTTCCAGCTGCACGACGGTTACATCGAAGCGACCAACCCGAACGTCTTCAAGCGCACCCCGTTCGCTATGCTGGAAATCTTCGTGCTGATGGCCCAGCGTCCGGAAATCAAAGGCGTGCGCGCCGATACGATTCGCCTGCTGCGCGAACATCGGCATTTGATCAATGATGATTTCCGCAACGATATCCGCAATACCAGCTTGTTTATCGAGCTGTTCAAGTGCGAAATCGGTATTCACCGCAATCTGCGGCGTATGAACCGCTACGGGATCCTGGGTTTGTACCTGCCGGAATTCGGACACATCGTCGGGCAGATGCAGCATGACCTGTTCCACATCTACACGGTCGACGCTCACACCCTGAACCTGATCAAACACCTGCGTAAGCTTCAGTACACGCAGGTGTCAGAGAAATTCCCGCTAGCCAGCAAGCTCATGGGCAAACTGCCCAAACCTGAGCTGATCTACCTGGCAGGCCTCTACCACGACATCGGCAAAGGCCGCGGCGGCGATCACTCGGAACTGGGCGCGGTGGACGCAGAAGCTTTTGCCATTCGCCATCATTTGCCGCATTGGGACACCCAACTGATTGTCTGGCTGGTACAGAATCACCTGGTGATGTCCACCACCGCGCAGCGCAAAGACTTGTCCGATCCTCAGGTGATCCACGATTTTGCCCAGTTCGTGGGTGACGAAGTGCACCTTGATTACCTCTATGTGCTGACCGTCGCCGATATCAACGCGACCAACCCGACGCTCTGGAACTCGTGGCGTGCCAGCCTGTTGCGCCAGCTGTACACCGAAACCAAGCGCGCGCTCAAACGCGGCCTGGAGAATCCGGTGGACCGCGAGGAACAGATCCGTCGCACGCAAAGCGCGGCGCTGGACATCCTGGTGCGCAACGGCACCGACCCGGACGACGTCGAGCAACTGTGGTCGCAGCTGGGGGATGACTACTTCCTGCGCCATACCGCGGGCGACGTCGCCTGGCACAGTGACGCCATCTTGCAGCAACCTGCCGACGGCGGACCGTTGGTCCTGATCAAAGAGACCACGCAGCGCGAATTCGAAGGCGGCACACAGATCTTCATTTACGCACCGGACCAGCACGATTTCTTTGCGGTAACCGTGGCGGCAATGGATCAGTTGAACCTGAACATTCACGACGCACGGGTCATCACCTCGACCAGCCAGTTCACCCTCGACACCTACATCGTGCTGGACAGTGAGGGCGGCTCGATCGGCGAAAACCCTGAGCGGATCAAGGCCATTCGCGACGGCCTCACCGAAGCGCTGCGCAACCCGGACGATTACCCGACCATCATCAAACGTCGCGTGCCGCGTCAGCTCAAGCATTTCGCCTTCGCACCGGTGGTGACCATTTCAAACGATGCCCAGCGTCCGGTCACCGTGCTCGAACTGAGCGCGCCTGATCGTCCAGGCCTGCTGGCCCGTGTCGGCAAGATTTTCCTGGAGTTCGATCTGTCACTGCAGAACGCCAAGATCGCAACGCTCGGCGAGCGCGTGGAAGACGTGTTCTTCCTGACCGACGAAAACAACCAGCCGCTGTCCGATCCGCAATTGTGCAGCCGCCTGCGGGACGCGATCGTCCAGCAGTTGAGCGTCAACCCGGAGCCGAGCAGCGAACTGCGGATCAGCATCTGATACCAGACTCAACGACCCGAACATTCGATTCAAGGCGTCCTCCCGAGGGAAGGCGCCCCGCTTCTTGAGACCGATCGCCCATGAATAACGCCCTGCAACAGCTTCAGCCTTACCCGTTCGAAAAGCTTCGCGCGCTGCTCGGCAGTGTCACGCCGAACCCGGACAAGAACCCGATTGCGCTCTCTATTGGCGAACCCAAGCACACCTCACCGGCATTCGTCGCCAAAGCATTGGCCGACAACCTCGACCAGATGGCGGTCTACCCCACCACTGCGGGTATTCCTGCATTGCGTGAAGCCATCGCCAAATGGTGCGAGCGTCGTTTCAGCGTCCCGCAAGGCTGGCTGGACGCAGGCAAACACGTGCTGCCGGTCAACGGCACGCGTGAAGCGCTGTTTGCCTTCACCCAGACGGTGGTCAACCGCAGTGACGACGCACTGGTGGTGAGCCCGAACCCGTTCTACCAGATCTACGAGGGCGCGGCGTTCCTGGCTGGCGCCAAGCCGCACTACCTGCCCTGCCTGGCCGAACACGGCTTCAATCCGGACTTCGACGCAGTGCCTGCCGATATCTGGAAGCGTTGCCAGATCCTGTTCCTGTGCTCCCCGGGTAACCCGACGGGCGCGTTGATACCCGTCGAAACGCTGAAAAAACTCATCGCGCTGGCCGACGAACATGATTTCGTGATCGCTGCCGACGAGTGCTACAGCGAGCTGTATTTCGACGAAGGCACCCCGCCGCCAGGCCTGCTCAGCGCTTGCGTCGAACTGGGCCGCAAAGACTTCAAGCGTTGCGTGGCGTTCCACAGTCTGTCCAAGCGTTCGAACCTGCCGGGCCTGCGTTCAGGGTTCGTGGCTGGCGATGCCGATATCCTCAAAGCTTTTTTGCTGTACCGCACTTACCACGGTTGCGCGATGCCGATTCAGACCCAGCTCGCGAGCATTGCGGCCTGGAGCGACGAAGAACACGTGCGTGCCAACCGCACGCTGTATCGCGAGAAGTTTGACGCGGTATTGGACATTCTCTCGCCGGTCATGGACGTACAGCGCCCCGATGGCGGCTTTTACTTGTGGCCGAGCGTCGGTGGCGACGATGCACAATTTTGCCGAGATCTGTTCGTCAACGAACACGTGACCGTAGTGCCAGGCTCCTACCTGTCCCGTGATGTCGACGGTTTCAACCCGGGTGCGGGCCGGGTGCGCATGGCGCTGGTTGCGCCACTGGCCGAGTGCGTCGAAGCGGCAGAGCGGATTCGCGAGTTCGTCAGCAAGCGCTAAGCAGCCATGCACCATCAATAGGCCGCATTGCTATTCAGGCGGCCTTTTTTACACCTTGACTTTACCCGCCCGGGATTGCACCGAGCGGACCAGGCCATGTGCGGGTCGGCCCGTAGACGCTGATCAGGCCTCAGAATATTGCGTACCCATACATATGTAACGCCTGCAAGGAAGTGACTCGACGTAACCTTTCTGAATCAAGGCTCGCCTGCATGCCAGGCGACCTCACTTCACGAAAGGACTTCCGTTTGAAAACCCCATTGCATTTCTGCCACGCCCGACACCATCCCGACCTGCAAGCAGCGTACAACGCGGCGATCCTGGAGAATCCAGCCAACGCAGCGATTACACCAAGCTATTTAACCGAAAATGAGCCGCACTCGGATCGGCAGCCACGACTCGTCGGCTCATTCACCAAATACTGGGCACGAGGGCGAACGCTGCGAATCCGCTTTCTGGGTATCGCACCGCCGTTCCTGCAAAACGTTTTTTTCGAAACGGCCTGCAAATGGTTACCACACGTCAACCTGAAGTTCACACTGGTGACATCGGGTGATGCCGAGATACGCATTGATCTCAGCCAGAATCTCAATGCGTCGGCGGTGGGCACCGATGCACTGCTGGCGTTCAAGCGTCAGGACGTCGCGACACTGTATTTCGACCTGCCCAACCTGCTCGACACCCAGAAGCTGATCACGGCCCAGGGCCGCTCCTTCGCTCGATTCGATGTGGGCGATTTTCTGTCCGATAATTTCGAGCGCGTGGTTTTGCATGAATTCGGCCACGTTCTTGGCGCAGAGCATGAGCATCAGCACCCAAACGCCAACATCCCATGGGACGAACAAAAAGTGATCCAGGCTTATGCGGCGAAGGGTTACAGCGAGCAGACGGTTCGCAAGGAGGTGCTTGACCGCTACGAGGCCGCTGATTTTTCCTATTTTGAATACGACCCCAAGTCAGTGATGCATTACAACGTGGCGCAGGACGAGACTCAAGACGATTTCACGATCGATAACTCCGGCCTGGGCCTGAGTCACAAGGATATTGAGTTCATCAGCACTGTTTACGGCGACCGTCAGAACTCACGTGGCCCACTGACGTGACCTGCGCTACTTGACGACGCCCAGATTGGCTTCGTTCAGGTCAAGTTCCGCCAGTACGATCCGCAGCACGTCATCACCGATCTGGTGATGACGGTGCAGGCTGTACAGCTCCAGTCGCTGGGCCCGCAGTGCATTGACGCGCATCCGCTTCTCCAGCTGATCCATTTGAAATGCCAAGGCCTGGGCCTCGGCGGTGTCGTTGAAGATCTCCAGGCGATGCCGGTATTCGGACATGATTCGCGACTTCACTTCAGTGGCCAGCACGGCCTGGGCGGCATCGGGCGAGGTGCTGGTAGCGCCGGGAATCTCCTGGTTTTCCAACGTCTGGATAGCCACCTCGGCGGTGCGCTTCCAGGCGTCGCGCACTTCCCGCCTGAGGCGCAGGTCCGGCTCGGAAACCAGTCCGCGTAACAGCAATGGCAAACAGATGCTCGCCACTACCAGCGACAGCAAGATCACACCCGCCGCGATGAAAATCAGCAGGTCCCGCTCGGGAAACGCGACGCCTGCGGCAATCAGCATCGGGACCGACAGCGTACCGGCCAGCGTAACCGCTCCCCGCACACCGCCCACCGTCAGCAGCAACGAGGAGCGGGCCGACAATTCGACCATCCCTTCGTTATGTCCGCGCCAACGCCCGACCAGTACCATCAGACGCCAGACGCTGCGCACCCAGACATAGCGCAGCACCGCCAACACCACAAAAATTGCCAGCACATCAAGGCAGCGACAGAGCAAGGTCGGCCAGAGCGTGAGTTCGTCGTGGGTAACCGCGCTGACGATGTCCGGCAGTTGCAAACCCAGCAGCAGAAAAATCAGTCCATTGAACGCGAACTCCAACAAGGTCCAGACACTGCGGTTGAGCAACCGGGTGCTGGTCTGACGCGGCAGGAGGTCGACCCAGCTTTGCATCATGCCTGCGGCCACCGCCGAGAGGATGCCCGACAGTTCCAGTCGTTCCGCCAGCACATACGCGGCAAACGGCAGCAGCAACATGAACACCACGTGGGTCGCCGGATCGTCCCAGCCGCGGGTGACCATCCAGCTTCGCAAGCGCCCCACCAGCCAGCTCAGGACCACGCCGACTGCCAGGCCGCCGCACGCGACCAGCACAAACGTAAGGCTCGCATCCGTGAGTGAAAAGACGCCGGTGATGGCCGCTGCCAGGGCAAATTTGAAAGTTACCAGGCCAGAGGCGTCATTCATCAACGCCTCACCTTGCAACAGCCGCATGATCGGCGCGGGCAGACGGTCCTGAGCAATCGCCGACACCGCCACAGCATCCGTCGGGGACAGGACCGCAGCCAAGGCGAATGCCACCGGCAACGGAATGGTCGGCAACAGCCAATGGATGAAATACCCCGCGGCGATAACGGTGAAGATCACCAGCCCCACCGCCATGGTCAGGATCGGGCCGCGATAGCGCCAAAAATCGCGTTTGGGCATGCGCCAGCCATCGGAGAACAACAGCGGCGGGAGGAACAGGAAAAGAAACAGCTCGGGGTCCAGCGCAACATGCAACCCAAGAGTGGGCCACGCCAGCAACGCGCCTGCGGCGATCTGCACCAGAGGCAATGGCAGTGGGATGACGCGGGCCAGCAATCGCGAGACACCTACCAGCGTCAACAAGATAAGGACGGTATAGGCTGTCTGCATTGCGTATATCCCCGAACGAGCGACTTTTTGACTGACACCCGGAGCAGACCCGCGCGCAGCGTCGAAGTGCCATATTAGCCGTTTAAGCTCGTGCCGCGGCTTGATACATAGATATGACCGCGCACCACAATCGTCTGCAAACCCGCTCAACGCATCGGCAGTCCGCGCCCAAGCGGTTTGTACGTGGCATAATCCGTCACCGTTTTTTTCAACATCCCAAAGGGGGCAAGTTCATGGCCGATACAAAGTTGCACCTTTACGGGATCAAAGCGTGCGACACGATGAAGAAGGCTCGCACCTGGCTCGATGAAAAACCGGTGAGCTACGATTTCCACGATTACAAAACGCAGGGCATCGACCGCGAACACCTGACCCAGTGGTGCAATGAGCACGGCTGGCAGACGGTGCTGAATCGCGCCGGTACGACCTTTCGCAAGCTGGACGAGGCGCAAAAAGCCGATCTCGACCAGGCCAAGGCGATCGAACTGATGCTCGCGCAGCCGTCGATGATCAAGCGCCCGGTGCTGGATCTTGGCGAGAAAACCCTGATTGGCTTCAAACCCGAACTGTACGCAGCGGCTATCGCCTGATTGAGATAGTCCTTAATAACGAGGTATTTCCATGTCCACTCCCCTGTTCAGCCTGGCCTTCGGCGTTGGCACTCAAAACCGTCAAGGCACCTGGCTGGAAGTTTTCTACGCCCTGCCGCTGCTCAACCCGTCGGCTGAAATCGTCGCCGCCGTTGCGCCAGTCCTGGGTTACACCGGTGGCAACCAGGCCATCCCCTTCAACACTGACCTCGCCTCGAAGCTGGCTGACGCGTTGAAATCGGTTGACGCCGCACAGGCTGCGCTGCTGACTCGCCTGGCGGAAAGCCACAAGCCGCTGGTTGCCACGCTGCTGGCCGAAGACGCAGCGCTGACGTCCACGCCTGAGGCTTACCTCAAGCTGCATCTGTTGTCTCACCGCCTCGTCAAGCCTCACGGCCTGAGCCTGGCGGGCGTGTTCCCGTTGCTGCCAAACGTGGCGTGGACCAGCCAGGGCGCTATCGACCTGGGCGAGCTGGCCCAGCGTCAGCTGGAAGCCCGTCTGAAAGGCGAGCTGCTGGAAGTCTTCTCCGTCGACAAATTCCCGAAAATGACCGACTACGTGGTGCCAGCTGGCGTGCGCATCGCTGACACGGCACGTGTCCGTCTGGGCGCCTACATCGGCGAAGGCACCACCGTGATGCACGAAGGATTCGTCAACTTCAATGGCGGCACCGAAGGCCCAGGCATGATCGAGGGCCGTGTGTCGGCTGGCGTTTTCGTCGGCAAGGGTTCTGACCTGGGCGGCGGTTGCTCGACCATGGGCACCCTGTCTGGCGGCGGCAACATCGTGATCAAGGTGGGCGAAGGCTGCCTGATCGGCGCGAACGCAGGTATCGGGATTCCGTTGGGCGACCGCAACACCGTGGAAGCCGGTCTGTACATCACCGCAGGCACCAAGGTCGCCCTGCTGGACGACAAGAACGAACTGGTCAAGGTGCTCAAAGCCCGTGATCTGGCCGGTCAACCTGACCTGCTGTTCCGTCGCAACTCGCAAACCGGCGCCGTGGAATGCAAATCCCACAAGTCGGCCATCGAGCTGAACGAAGCGCTGCACGCTCACAACTGATCGACATGTGAGGCGAATTCATTCCGGACAGTGTCTGGACAAAGACGTTACCTTCGTGACGTCCCTGTCGGCAGCACCGCCGCATCGCGAATGAATTCGCACCCACAGTGGAGAGAGCACGATCCTCATGTCCCTTATTTCTCCCTGGCGCGCTGACTTCCCTGCCCTCGACGCCCTTGAACGGCAAGGCCAGACCTACCTGGACAGCGCCGCCACCGCACAAAAGCCTCAAGCCCTGATCGACGCGTTGGCGCATTACTACCGCAATGGCGCCGCCAATGTGCACCGTGCGCAGCATCTCCCGGGCGCCCTGGCGACTCAGGCATTCGAGGATACCCGCCACAAAGTAGCCGAATGGCTGCATGCCGGTGCTTGCGGGCAGGTCGTGTTTACCCATGGCGCAACCTCCACGTTCAACCTCCTGGCCTACGGGCTGGAATATCTTTTTGAGGCCAGCGACGAGATCGTTATCAGCGCACTGGAACACCACGCCAACCTGCTGCCTTGGCAGCAGTTGGCTAAACGCCGCAACCTGAAGCTGGTGGTGCTGCCGCTGACCGCACAGGGCGTGGTCGATCTGAACGCCGCGCGCAACCTGATCGGTTCGCGGACGCGTCTGCTTGCTGTCAGTCAGCTATCCAACGTGCTGGGCACCTGGCAGCCTGTCGCTGCACTGGTTGCGCTGGCGAAGGCTCATGGGGCTTTCACCGTGATTGACGGGGCTCAAGGTGTGGTTCACGGGCGCCACGACGTACAGGCGCTGGACTGCGACTTTTACGTGTTTTCCAGCCACAAGCTGTACGGCCCTGACGGCGTTGGTGTGTTGTTCGGTCGGCATCAGGCCCTGGCGCAACTGCGGCCCTGGCAGTTCGGTGGCGAGATGGTGCTGCAGACCGATTACCACCACGCCACCTTTCGCCCGGCCCCACTGGGTTTCGAGGCTGGCACGCCGCCTGTTGCCGGTGTGATCGGGCTGGGCGCGACGCTGGACTACCTGAACGACGTGAATCACGTCGCAGCCGCCGAGCATGAAGCGTGCCTGCACGCGCTCCTGCGTGCAGGCCTGATGCTGCGCGAGGGCGTGCAACTGGTGGGCGAGCCAGAGGTTGCGCTGGTGAGCTTCGTAATCGACGGCGTGCACAATGCGGATCTGGCGCATTTACTCACCGAGCAAGGCATTGCTGTGCGTGCCGGTCATCATTGCGCGATTCCGCTGATCAGCACACTGGGCCTGTCAGGTGCCATTCGTATATCGCTGGGGCTGTACAACGATTCCGACGACCTGGAGCGGTTTTTCAACGCGCTGGATCAGGCACTGGAGTTGCTGCGATGAATCTACCCGAACCGGCCCGCACGGCGCTCGAAACGTTCGGCACCTCGCTGAGCTGGGAGCAGCGTGCCCGTTTGCTCATGCAATGGGGCGACCGGTTGCCGGCCATGGCGGACAACGAGAAGACCGACGAGCATCTCGTGGACGGTTGCGAGAGCAAGGTCTGGCTAGTCGCCGACGTCATCGACGGCCACTGGCAATTTCGTGCCGCGAGCGATGCGCGGTTGATTCGCGGGCTGGTGGCGCTGATGCTGGCACGGGTCAACGGTCTGTCGGCCCAGGACCTGGGACAGGTCGACCTGCCGGACTGGTTCAATCAGCTAGGCTTGAGCCGCCAGTTGTCACCGTCACGCAGCAACGGCCTGAATGCGGTGCTGCAGAAGATGCGGCAATTGGCGGGTTGAGCCACAGACGCTGACGCCGGTTTCACCCTGTCGGAGCAAGCTCGCTTGTAGGGTGTGCATTTCCACCATCTGGGGTGACGCTGATGGTTTGGTTGTCCTAACGGCCAAACTGTTCCGCCTTTGGCGGGTTACTTGATAACCCCAAGTAACCAAGGGTTTCAGGCTCCCGGTTGGGCCCGACTTCGTCGGGTTCCTTCACTTCGGCGACGCTCCGTGGGCCCGCGCTGAACGGACATCCATGTCCTGGCAGCGCTCTCGCGGCATCCATGCCGCTCGGCCCACTCCACGCCGCCTGCGTTCAGCCTGCACCCAAGTCGCGTTTTGTGGTGTCTGGGCTGCTGCGGTATGAAGATCAGAAGCCAGAGCGCGCTTTGCGCTGTTTGCTGTTTGGGTAAAGAATTCCTGTCACTGACTGAACACAAACCTGTGGGAGTTAGCTTGCTGACGAATGCGGTGTGTCATTCATCGTGATGTCACTGGCCCACCGCATTCGTCGGAATGCCGCCCAGACCAAGCTCTCTCACAAGGGTCAAGACCACCAGCCATTCAGGACTGAGCAGCTTCCTCTGCCTTGACCCGATCAGCCGGGCGCCTTACGCCCGCGACGATCTTGTCCACTGCCTTCGTGGCGGCCACCATGCCGAAGGTGGCGGTCACCATCATTACCGCGCCAAAGCCGCCGGCGCAGTCGAGCTTCACACCATCGCCGACAAAGCTTTTCTGCAGGCAGATGCTGCCGTCCGGCTTCGGGTAGCGCAGTTGTTCGGTCGAAAACACGCACGGCACGCTGTAATGACGGGTGACGGTGCGCGAAAAGCCATAATCGCGGCGCAGGGTCGAGCGCACCTTTGAAGCCAGCGGGTCGTTGTAGGTACGATTGAGGTCACAGACCTGAATCAGGGTCGGGTCGATCTGCCCGCCCGCACCGCCGGTGGTGATGATCTGGATCTTGCGACGCTTGCACCAGGCAATGAGCGCCGCCTTGGCGTTGACGCTGTCAATGCAGTCGAGCACGCAGTCGATATTCGGCGTGATGTACTCGGCCATGGTCTCGCGGGTGACAAAGTCGGCCACGGCGTTCACGGTGCACTCCGGGTTGATTTCACGCAGACGGTCGGCCATGACCTCGACCTTGGGCCGACCGACGGTGCTGGTCAGGGCATGCAGTTGGCGGTTGCTGTTACTGACACAGACGTCGTCCATGTCGAACAGCGATATCTCGCCCACGCCGCAGCGGGCCATGGCTTCCGCCGCCCACGAACCGACGCCGCCGATGCCGACCACCGCGACGTGGGCCGCGCGCAAGCGCTCCAGGCCTTCGATGCCGTACAAACGGGCGACGCCTGCAAACCGCGGATCTTCTGTGCTCATGACCAATACCCCAAAAAACCGGCGCGCATTATAGGCCGTGCTGAGGTTTGGGACAGCAGTTGGTTGCGGGTGTTTGCTCTGAAAACCTGAAGTTGATTGCAGACCCTGTCGAATGCCGGCTGGGTGCGGGCCGTGTTCAGACGAATGCGGTGGTTCAGCCAATACATGCTTCACGGACACACCGCATTCGCTGCCGTCGCAACCTCCGACGTCTCCTACAGGGATATTCGTCGCCGAGCGAAACGCGACAACCCCCGGTCTGTATAGCGAAACGGACTACATTTTTTTCGGAATAGAACTTCAACCTTTGTCGACTGCCAAAGCTCTTGCCAGCTGACGTCCGTCAGCTTTTCCCCGTTCCCCTCTTGGAACCTGAAGTACCTATGCCATCGCGTAAATTTGGACTCAACCTGGTTGTCGTCGTGGCGATCGCCGCGCTGTTTACCGGTTTCTGGGCGTTGATCAACCGCCCGGTGACCGCCCCCAACTGGCCGGAACAGATCTCTGGATTCTCCTACTCCCCGTTCCGGCTGGGGCAAAACCCACAGAAAGGTGTGTACCCGTCCGACGAAGAAATGCGTCAGGACCTGGAGTTGATGAGCAAAGAGACTGACAACATCCGCATCTATTCCGTGGATGGCAGCCTCAAAGACATCCCCAGGCTGGCCGAAGAGTTTGGCCTGCGTGTCACGCTGGGCATCTGGATCAGCCCGGATCTTGAGCGTAACGAGCGAGAAATCAATACCGCCATCGAACTGGCCAACACCACCCGCAGCGTGGTTCGGGTCGTCGTGGGTAACGAGGCGCTGTTTCGCGAGGAGATTACCCCCAAGGACCTGATTGCGATCCTCGACCGTGTGCGCGCGGCGGTAAAAGTGCCAGTCACCACCTCCGAACAGTGGCATATCTGGGAGAAATACCCGGAACTCGGCAAGCATGTCGATCTGATCGCTGCGCACATCTTGCCGTACTGGGAACACATCCCGATGGAGAAAGCCGGCCAGTTCGTATTCGACCGGGCGCGGGAACTGAAGCACATGTTCCCGAAAAAGCCGCTGCTGTTGTCGGAAGTCGGCTGGCCGAGTAACGGTCACATGCGCGGCGGCGCCGATGCGACGCAGGCCGATCAGGCGATTTATCTGCGAACGTTGGTCAACAAACTCAACCGCCAAGGTTTCAACTACTTTGTGATCGAGGCCTTCGACCAGCCGTGGAAGGCCAGCGACGAAGGGTCGGTCGGCGCGTACTGGGGCGTGTTCAACGCCGCGCGCCAGCAGAAATTTAACTTCGAAGGCCCGGTGGTCGCGATCCCGCAGTGGCGAGTGCTGGCGATTGGCTCGGCCGTGTTGGCAATGCTGGCACTGGCCTTGATGCTGATCGACGGCTCGGCCCTGCGCCAGCGTGGTCGGACCTTCCTGACGTTCATCGCATTCCTCTGTGGTTCCGTGCTGGTGTGGATCGGTTACGACTACAGCCAGCAATACAGTACCTGGTTCAGCCTGCTGGTCGGGTTCCTCCTGGCGCTCGGTGCTTTCGGGGTCTTCATCGTGCTGTTGACCGAGGCGCACGAATTGGCCGAAGCGGTCTGGACCCACAAGCGGCGTCGTGAATTCCTGCCGGTTGAAACGGACACCGCCTACAGACCGAAAGTCTCGGTGCATGTGCCTTGCTACAACGAGCCGCCGGAGATGGTCAAGCAGACTCTAAACGCCCTGGCCGCGCTGGATTACCCGGATTTCGAAGTGTTGCTGATCGACAACAACACCAAAGACCCGGCCGTCTGGGAGCCTGTGAAGGCCCATTGCGAGATGCTCGGCGAGCGCTTCAAATTCTTCCACGTCGCGCCACTGGCCGGCTTCAAGGGCGGTGCGCTGAATTACCTGATCCCGCATACCGCGCCGGACGCCGAAGTGATCGCGGTGATCGACTCGGACTACTGCGTCGACCGCAACTGGCTCAAGCACATGGTCCCGCACTTCGCCGACCCGAAAATTGCTGTCGTGCAGTCGCCACAGGACTACCGCGACCAGCATGAAAGCGCGTTCAAGAAGCTGTGCTATTCGGAATACAAAGGTTTCTTCTACATCGGCATGGTCACCCGCAACGACCGCGACGCAATCATCCAGCACGGCACGATGACCATGACCCGTCGTTCGGTGCTGGAAGAGCTGGGCTGGGCGGATTGGTGCATTTGTGAGGACGCCGAGCTGGGCCTGCGCGTGTTCGAAAAAGGTTATTCGGCGGCGTACGCCCACAATAGCTACGGCAAAGGCTTGATGCCGGACACCTTCATCGACTTCAAGAAGCAGCGTTTTCGCTGGGCCTATGGTGCGATTCAGATCATCAAGCGTCACGCCGCCAGCCTGCTGCGCGGCAAGGACACCGAACTGACCCGAGGCCAGCGCTATCACTTCCTCGCGGGCTGGCTGCCGTGGATCGCCGATGGCATGAACATCTTCTTCACGGTCGGCGCGCTGTTGTGGTCGTCGGCGATGATCATCGTGCCCAATCGGGTCGATCCGCCCCTGCTGATTTTTGCGATTCCGCCGCTGGCGCTGTTTTTCTTCAAGGTTGGCAAGATCATCTTCCTGTACCGTCGCGCCGTGGGCGTGAACCTCAAGGATGCGTTCTATGCCGCGCTGGCCGGGCTTGCGTTGTCGCACACCATCGCGAAGGCGGTGCTGTATGGCTTCTTCACCACCAGCATCCCGTTCTTCCGCACACCTAAAAATGCGGACAGCCACGGTTTGCTGGTCGCGATTTCCGAGGCGCGGGAGGAGCTGTTCATCATGTTGCTGCTGTGGGGCGCGGCACTGGGCATCTGCCTGGTGCAGGGTCTGCCGAGCAACGACATGCGTTTCTGGGTGACCATGCTGCTGGTGCAATCGCTGCCGTATCTGGCCGCGCTGATCATGGCCTTCCTGTCCTCACTGCCCAAACCCAAGACGGCGACCGAACCCGCCACGGCCTAAACAATTATGGGCTGTACTAAACGGCGGCCTTCGGGTCGCCGTTTTGCTTTAAGATAACGGCCGTTTTGTAGGAGCGCGCTTGCCCGCAAATGCTTTGTGTCAGATACCTATGATGTGCCAGACAGAACGCATTCGCGGGCAAGCGCGCTCCTACAGGGTTAACACTCCTACTTCTGCGGACCTTTCATGACAGCCCCAGCCGACCTTTCGCCCACTCTGCAACTCGCCTGCGACCTGATCCGTCGCCCATCGGTCACGCCGCTCGACGCCGACTGTCAGGCCGTGATGATGAAACGCCTGGGCGACGCGGGTTTCATGCTGGAACCCATGCGCATCGAGGACGTGGATAACTTCTGGGCCACCCACGGCACACAGGACGGTCCGGTGCTGTGCTTCGCCGGTCACACCGACGTGGTGCCGACAGGCCCGGTCAAGGCCTGGCAGAATGACCCGTTCGACGCGCTGATCGACGAGAACGGCATGCTGTGCGGTCGTGGCGCAGCAGACATGAAAGGCAGCCTGGCGTCGATGATCATCGCCACCGAGCGCTTCGTCGCCGATTACCCGAATCACAAGGGCAAAGTCGCGTACCTGATCACCAGTGACGAAGAAGGCCCGGCGCACCACGGCACCAAAGCCGTGATCGAACGCCTTGCGGCTCGTAAAGAGCGTCTGGACTGGTGCATCGTCGGCGAACCCTCGAGCACCACGCTCGTCGGCGACATGGTCAAGAACGGCCGTCGTGGCTCGCTTGGTGCCACCTTGACCGTCAAAGGCATCCAGGGTCATGTGGCTTATCCGCATCTGGCGAAGAACCCTATTCATCTGGCGGCCCCGGCCCTGGCGGAACTGGCGGCCGAACATTGGGACGAAGGCAACGCATTCTTCCCACCGACCAGTTTCCAGATCTCCAACCTGAACTCGGGGACTGGCGCGACCAACGTAATTCCGGGTGACCTGACGGCGGTGTTCAACTTCCGTTTTTCCACCGAATCGACCGTCGAAGGCTTGCAGAAACGCGTCGCCGACATCCTCGACAAACACAGCCTGGACTGGCACGTGGAGTGGGCATTGTCGGGGCTGCCGTTCCTGACCGAGCCGGGCGCCCTGCTCGACGCGGTGGCAGCCAGCATCAAGACCGTCACCGGTCGTGACACCCAGCCGTCCACCAGCGGCGGCACCTCGGATGGGCGCTTCATCGCAACCCTGGGCACGCAAGTGGTCGAACTGGGCCCGGTCAACGCGACCATTCACCAGGTCAATGAACGCATTCTGGCCAGCGATCTCGACGTGCTCACCGAGATCTACTACCAGACTCTGGTCAAGTTGCTCGCCTGATGTTGACCTGCCCGATCTGCTCAGCACCGCTCGACGCAGCGGACAACGGCGTGGTGTGCCCGGTGGGCCACCGCTTCGACCGCGCCCGCCAGGGTTACCTGAACCTGCTGCCGGTCCAGCACAAAAACAGCCGCGACCCCGGCGACAATCAGGCGATGGTCGAGGCACGCCGCGATTTTCTCAACGCCGGGCACTATGCCCCGGTGGCCAAGCGTCTGGCCGAGCTGGCCGCCGAGCGTCACCCTGCGCATTGGCTCGACATTGGCTGCGGTGAGGGTTACTACACCGCGCAGATCGCGACTGCACTGCCCGATGCCGACGGCTATGCACTGGATATCTCGCGGGAAGCCGTCAAGCGCGCCTGCAAGCGTAACCCTGACCTGACGTGGTTGATTGCCAGCATGGCTCGCGTGCCGCTGCCCGATGCCAGCATTGAGTTCATCGCCAGCGTGTTCAGCCCGCTGGACTGGGCAGAAGCCAGGCGCCTGCTTTCGCCCGGTGGTGGGTTGATGCGAGTGGGACCCACCAACGAGCACCTGATGGAATTGCGTCAGCGCCTGTACGACGAAGTCCGTGACTACGCGGACGACAAGCACCTGGCGCTGGTGCCCGAGGGCATGACCTTGCAGCACAGCGAAACCCTGACGTTCAAGCTGACGCTGGTCGACGGTCAGGCCCGCGCGAATCTGCTGGCGATGACGCCCCACGGGTGGCGCGCCAGTGCGGAACGCCGGACCAGCGTGATCGAGCAGGCCGAGCCGTTCGAGACCACGGTGTCGATGCGTTACGATTATTTCGTTCTGCACTAAGCACCCGGCGATCGGCATCGAACACATACACCGAATGAATCCGCGAATGGATTTTCCAGAACACTCACGAGGCCTCCATGCGCCAACCCGATATCGAGATTTACCTGAAAGACGCTGACGTCGATCACAAGGCCATTACCACGTGGCTGACGGCAGACATCGGCCCGTGCAGCGAATGGGCCCAGAAAGGCCAGACCTGGAAGTGCACCGCCGGCAAAATTCCCGTCACCTGGATTCCCAAGGCCGTGGGCAAATGGAACAGCCTGTGCCTGGACAGCGACCAGACGCCGTGGGAAGACGACATCGCCTGCGCCCGCGCCGCGTTCGCCGCCCTCAACGTCGAAGTCCGCTGCGCGCCGGGCACTTGGGTGGAAGAAGAGAACGACGAAGACGCCGACCGCTGGATTCGCATCAGCGCCGACGGTGAAGAAGAGATCACCTGGCGTACGTCGTAAGACTGCACGCGCGCTCCCTCTTTCATAGGCTACCAATCACCTGTGGGGGTGAGCTTGCTCACGAAGAGGCCCTTTAGTCCTGCATCTTCAATGGCTGATACCCGGCAGTCGCGAGCAAGCTCCGACAGGGGGGGTGTCAGCCGCAAAATTATCGCTGACTCACTGCATTCGCGAGCAAGCTCGCTCCCACAATCCGCGTGCCCTCGTTCTTGCGCGCAACTTTGCCCATCCCCGTCATATGCGGCAAACTGGCCGCTTCGTGGGCATTGTCCCCTTAGCGCAGAATTCGTATGACCCGTTCCCCGTTCCGCCGTCTTGTGTTTGGCACCCTGCGTCGCTTGCTATACCTGTGGGTGCGTTCGGAGACCATCAATCAATCGTCGTTCACGCTCAATCTGGACCGCAGCCGTCCGGTGTTTTATGCCCTGCAGAACCCATCGCTGAGCGACCTTGCCGTACTCGACACCGAGTGCCGCAAAGCCGGGCTGCCGCGCCCCGTGCTTTCGGTTGCGGTGGGCAATCTGACGGAACCGGCCGCATTCTTTTACCTCACGCCCGCGCCTGACTGGCTTGGCCGTCAGGACAAGCGCGGGGCACCGCCGGCACTCGAACGTCTGGTGGGCGCCGTCTCGCAAAATGCCACCGAGGACGCGCAGATCATTCCCGTCAGCGTGTTCTGGGGCCAGTCGCCGGACAAAGAAGACAGCCCCTGGAAACTGCTGTTCGCCGACAGCTGGGCCGTCACCGGACGCCTGCGCCGTTTCGTCACGATTTTGATTCTGGGTCGCAAGACCCGCGTGCAGTTCTCCGCTCCCGTTCACTTGCGAGAACTTGTCGACGAGAACAAAGGCTACGAACGCACAGTGCGCATGGCCCAGCGCCTGTTGCGCGTGCATTTCCGCAACCTCAAGACCGCCACCATCGGCCCCGACCTTTCGCACCGTCGCAATCTGGTGAAAGGGCTGGTGGCCGATCCTTTGGTCAAACAGGCCATTCTTGACGAAGCCGCGCGAGAGAAGATCCCCGAAGCGAAGGCGCGCGAAAAAGCCCTGTACTACGGTAACGAAATCGCCTCGGATTACACCTACACCGCCATCCGCTTTCTGGAAGTGGTGCTGAGCTGGTTCTGGAACAAGATTTACGATGGCATCAAGGTCAGTCACCTGGAAGGCGTGCAGAACGTCGCCCAAGGCAACGAGATCATCTATGTGCCCTGCCACCGCAGCCACATCGACTACCTTCTGCTTTCCTACCTGCTGTTCCGCAACGGGCTGACGCCGCCGCACATCGCCGCGGGCATCAACCTGAACATGCCGGTCATCGGCGGCCTGCTGCGGCGTGGCGGTGCGTTCTTCATGCGCCGCACGTTCAAGGGCAACCCGCTGTACACCGCAGTCTTCAACGAGTACCTGCACACGTTGTTCACCAAGGGTTTCCCCGTGGAGTACTTCGTGGAAGGTGGACGCTCGCGCACCGGTCGCATGTTGCAACCCAAAACCGGCATGCTCGCGATCACGATGCGCAGCTTTCTGCGCAATTCCCGCACGCCGATCGTGTTCGTTCCCGTGTACATCGGTTACGAGCGTGTGCTCGAAGGCCGTACCTACCTGGGTGAATTGCGCGGCGCCGCGAAGAAGAAAGAATCGATCTTCGATATTTTCAAAGTCATCGGCGCGCTCAAACAGCGCTTCGGGCAGGTGTCGGTCAACTTCGGCGAGCCGATCAAACTGGCCGATTTCCTCGACCACGAGCAACCGGACTGGCGGGCTCAGGAACTGGGGCCGGTCTTCAAACCCGCATGGCTCAATGAAACCACTCACCGCTTGGGCGAACGCGTGGCCCGGCACTTGAACGAAGCCGCCGCGATCAATCCGGTCAACCTGGTCGCGCTGGCACTGCTGTCGACGCCCAAACATGCACTGGACGATCAGGCCTTGGTGCGCGTGCTCGACCTGTACCTGACGCTGCTGCGGGCGGTGCCCTATTCCCCCCACACCACGTTACCCGAGGGTGACGGCGGTGCGTTGATCGAGCACGTGAAGGGCATGGACTTGCTGTCCGAGCAGAAAGACGCGCTGGGCAAGATTCTGTACCTGGACGAGCAGAACGCCGTCCTGATGACGTACTACCGCAACAACGTGTTGCACATCTTCGCGCTGCCCGCGTTGCTCGCGAGCTTCTTCCAGAGCTCGTCGCGCATGAGCCGGGAACAGGTCCTGCGCTACGCCCGAGCGCTTTACCCGTACCTGCAAGCCGAACTGTTCATTCGCTGGTCGCTGGACGAACTGGATGCCGTGATCGATCAATGGCTGGCGGCGTTCGTTGAGCAGGGCCTGCTGCGCTTCGAGAACGACGTCTACCTGCGCCCAGCCCCGAGCTCGCGTCATTTCGTGTTGTTGACCGTGCTGTCGCGGGCCATCGCGCAGACCCTGCAACGCTTCTACATGTCGATTTCGCTGCTGCTCAACAGCGGCCAGCACACGCTGACGGCAGAAGAACTAGAGGACCTGTGCACGATCATGGCCCAGCGCCTGTCGATCCTGCACGGCCTGAATGCCCCGGAATTCTTCGACAAGAGCCTGTTCCGCCACTTCATCCAGACGCTGCTCGACCAAGACGTGTTGCGCAAAGACGAAGGCGGCAAACTGGGTTATCACGAACTGTTGGGCGAACTGGCCGAAGGCGCGGCCAAGCGCGTATTGCCCGCCGAAATCCGCTTATCGATTCGCCAGGTGGCACTGCATCGCAATGAAGAGGTCGTAGAGACAGACCCGAGCGTCTGACGCAATCTTCCGCGGCCGTGAGGTTCCTTACGAAGAAGTCCGTCCGCACAAAACACGTCGCACAGCGTAAAAGCGCGCTGTCGCGCCACAAGGAGATTCACCCGATGAAACACCTTCTGCTGACCTTGATGACCACCGTCCTCGCCGCGTGCGCCCATGCCCCGGACAACCTGCCCGGCACGGTCGACGGCGAGGTGTTCTACGTGCAACGGATCGCATTGCCGCCGACCGCCACCCTGGAGGTAACCCTTCAGGACGTGTCGCTCGCCGATGCGCCAGCCCAGACACTGGCCAGCCAGAAAGGCCCGATCAAAAACCAGGTGCCGCTGCCCTTCCACCTCACTTACGATCAGAAGCAGATTCAGCAAGGCCGCACCTACGCGGTCAGCGCGCGTATCGAAATCGACGGCAAGCTGCTGATGATCAGTACCGAACGCTACACCGTGGACCTGACACTGGAAGAAAAACCGCCGGTGAAGATCCGCCTGAACCCGGCCCGATAAGCCGGCCGCACACTGCTTTATCTCTTTTTGAAAAGGACGTTACCCATGCTGCTTCGCACGCTTTCATTCACTGGCCTCTGCGCCGGCCTGATGCTGTCAGCCAGTGCCTTTGCGCTGTCTATCAGTGACCTGTCGCAATCGGACGCTACCGGCGGCCTGAAGGATGCGCTGACCCAAGGCGCACAGATCGCCGTCAAGCAGCTGGGCGTGCCGGGCGGTTTCAGCAACAACAAGGACGTGCGCATTGAACTGCCGGGCAAGCTGGGTAAAGTGGCGAGCAAGATGAAGCTGCTGGGCATGGGCACTCAGGTGGAACAGCTTGAAACCAGCATGAACCAGGCCGCCGAAGCGGCCGTGCCACAGGCTCAGGCGCTGTTGGTCGATGCGGTGAAGAAGATGAGCGTGTCGGATGCCAAGGGGATTCTGAGCGGCGGCAAGGACTCGGCCACTCAATACCTGAACAAGTCGAGCCGCGAACAGATCCGCGCCAGGTTCCTGCCGATCGTGAAGCAGGCCACGGACAAAGTGGGTCTGGCGCAGAAATACAATGCCTTTGCCGGTCAGGCGGCCAACCTGGGCGTGGTTGATGCCAAGGATGCGAACGTCGAAGGTTATGTCACCGAGAAGGCGCTGGATGGGTTGTTCGAGATGATCGCCAAGCAGGAAGAAAGCATCCGCGCGAATCCTGCTGCGGCGGCGACGAGTCTGGCGAAAAAGGTGTTTGGGGCGCTGTAAGCGCTTCGCGTTCTTCTGTTTGACGGCTGTTAGGTCGGGTGTATATCCGTTATTTCGGGTGGCGCTGATCTTGTTCTGCCTGACGGCAGACCTGTTTCGCCTTCGGCGAGTTACTTGAAAACCGGAATGCCGGACCATCCCCAAGTAACCAAGGGTCTGAACTGACCGGCTGGGCTCCTTGTCGGAGTACCTTCACTCTGGCGACGCTCCGTGGGCCCGCCGCCATCGGCCATCCATGGCCGGGGGCGGCTCTCGCGGCATCCATGCCGCTCGGCCCACTCCTCGCCGCCTGCGTTCAGCCTGCACCCAAGTCGCGTTTTGTGGTGTCTGGACTGACGAGGCAGGAAAATCAAAAGCAAAGGCGGTCGCAAAACAAGTGGCATGGATATCCGCTGTGCTTTTGATTCTGCCGAAGGCGTAGGAGCGCGCTTGCCCGCGATCTGCCGGGAACCGGCAGCGAGACCTGTGCATGCGCAGTGCCAGACATAATTGAGTCGTCTAATTTTGCTACCGCTGCGCGGCAGATCGCGGGCAAGCGCGCTCCTACAGTTTGAGGTGGCGTGCGGATGATTGATGCACGAACCAAAATTGCGAAGAGCGTAAGCTCCAGCCCGAGTTGCTCTCGTACGCGTCAGTCCAGACACTACCAAATGCGACTTGGGTGCAGGCCAAACGCAGACGGCGCGCAGTGGGCCGAGCGGCAGGGATGCCGCGAGAGCGCCGCAAGGACATGGATGTCCGTTCGGCGCGGGCCCACGGAGCGTCGTCGGAGTGCGGGTACCCGACGAAGTCGGGCCTAACCGGTCAGTTCAACCCTTGGTTACTTGGGGTCTTTTCAAGTAACCCGCCGGAGGCGGAACGCTTCTGCCCTTAGGCAGAATTCAAACAGCGCTACAGGAATAACGGGTACCCAAGCGTCTGAAATACCATCATTGAGCGCAAGCTCAAAGGTGCAGCCAGGCCATCACCCCCAGCAACACACTCACTGCGCCCGCACCGTACGACACCTTCTGCAACCACTCCTTGCGGGTGAGCAACGTAATCGCCGCCAGCGAAATGGCCATCTGGATCGCCATCATCGCCTGCGCCCAGCGATGGTGAGAATGCAGCACACGCTCGGACCGCTCATCCCATTCTTGAGCCTGAACCTCAAGTGCCTCGGCCTTCGCGCGCGCGGCTTCCTTGTCGGCCTTGTAACGCTGCACCTCTGCCGTGTAGTGCGCCGCGTCCAGACCCGGAATGTGACTCGCCAGATCCGCAAGGTTTTCCCGGCTCGACTTCGCCTGGTAGTAATTCCACTGATTGGACGCCTCGGTCTTCTTGATCGCCGCATTGTTCTTGTCCATCGCCGCCTCGCTCTCGGTCGAGCCGGCCTGGTAACTGAGCATGGCGCCGACCGTGGCCATGATCGCCGTCATCACGGCAATCTTCCCGGCAAAACGGTCGCCAGAACGGTGCGCGTGCTCGACATGATGTTCGTGTGGGCTGGGGACTTCGAAGGATTCGGACATGACGTTTTGCGCCTGAATAGACGTTGAAACAGACGGTGCTTGAGCAGCCGGAGCTGGCCGGGGCGAATATAGGGGATATGCCCAAGCCAGAGAAGTCGTGCGGTGATTCTGTTCAGCAATTAGAAAGTTATCAGTGTGCGGAATCGCCCTCGCCTTTCTTTACCCTGAACCACGCTGCGTATAACGCCGGCAAAAACAGCAGCGTCAGGGCGGTCGCGACGATCAGGCCGCCCATGATCGCGACCGCCATCGGGCCGAAGAACACGCTGCGTGACAAGGGGATCATCGCCAGCACCGCCGCCAACGCCGTCAGCACAATCGGACGGAAGCGTCGTACGGTCGCTTCGATAATGGCTTGCCAGCGATCGAGGCCTGCGGCGATGTCCTGTTCGATCTGGTCAACCAGGATTACCGAGTTGCGCATGATCATGCCCGACAGCGCGATGGTGCCGAGCATGGCCACGAAGCCGAACGGCTGACGGAAGATCAGCAGGAACAAGGTCACGCCGATCAGGCCCAACGGCGCCGTCAGGAACACCATGAAAGTGCGAGAGAAACTGCGCAGCTGGATCATCAGCAATGTCAGCACGACCACGATGAACAACGGAACACCGGCGTTTACCGAGTTCTGGCCACGGGTCGAATCCTCCACGGTTCCGCCGACCTCGAGCAGGTAGCCGTCCGGAAGTTGAGCGCGGACTTCGTCGAGTGTCGGCAGGATCTGCTTGACCAGCGTGGCCGGCTGCTCCTTGCCGTAGATGTCGGCGCGGATGTTCACATTCGGCAGGCGATTGCGGTGCCAGATGATGCCTTCCTCGAAGCCGTACTCCAGCGTCGCCACCTGGGACAATGCGACACTGCTGCCGTTTTCGGTCGGGATCGCCAGGCTGGCCAGCCCGCCAAGCTCATGGCGTTCCTGCTCGGTGCCACGCAGCAGGATCTCGATCAGCTCGTCGTCCTCGCGGTACTGGCTGACGCTGGAGCCGGTCAGCTGGCTTTGCAGGAAACGCGACAGGTCGGCCGTGGTGACGCCAAGCGCCCGCGCCCGGTCCTGATCGACATTGAGATAGACAACTTTGCTCGGCTCTTCCCAATCCAGATGCACGTTGACCACGTGCGGGTTTTCCCGAACCTTGGCCGCCACCTTGCGCGCAAGTGCGCGGACTTCGCCGATGTGCTCGCCGGTGACCCGGAACTGCACCGGATACCCCACGGGCGGGCCGTTCTCGAGTCGCGTCACACGAGGACGCAGCATCGGAAATTGCTCGTTCAGGGTCTGGATCAGCCAGGTGCGAAGGGCCTCGCGGTCTTCGATGGTTTTGGCCAACACCACGAACTGCGCAAAGCTGGGTGCAGGCAGTTGCTGATCCAGCGGCAGGTAAAAGCGCGGCGAACCGGTGCCCACGTACGCCACATAATTCTCGATGCCCGCGTGGTCCTTGATCATGGCTTCGAGGCGCTTCACCTGCTCGGTGGTGTTGCTCAACGACGCCCCTTCGGCAAGTTTCAGGTCGACCATCAGCTCCAGCCGACCCGAGGCCGGGAAGAACTGCTGAGGCACGAAACGAAACATGGCAATCGACAGCACGAACAGGCTGATGGTCAGCACGATCACGGTCTTGCGACGGCGTACACACCAGCCCACCAACGCGCGGACGCGCTTATAGAACGGCGTGCCGTAAGGGTCCGGCGCTTCTGAACCGGCGCCATGTCGGGACGCATGAAGCCTGGCCAGGTCCGGCAACAGCCTGTCACCCAGATAAGGCACGAACACCACGGCCGCCACCCACGACGCGATCAAGGCGATGGTCACCACCTGAAAGATCGAGCGGGTGTACTCTCCCGTGCTCGACTGCGCCGTGGCGATCGGCAGAAACCCTGCCGCCGTGATCAGCGTGCCGGTGAGCATCGGGAAGGCCGTGCTGGTCCAGGCAAAGCTCGCGGCCTTGAGCCGGTCGTAGCCCTGCTCCATCTTGATCGCCATCATTTCCACGGCAATGATGGCGTCATCCACCAGCAACCCCAGCGCCAGGACCAACGCGCCGAGGGAAATCTTGTGCAGCCCGATCCCCAGGTAATACATGCAGGCAAACGTCATCGCCAGCACCACAGGAATCGCCAATGCCACGACCATGCCGGTGCGCACACCGAGGGAAAAGAAGCTCACCAGCAGCACGATGCCCAACGCTTCGGCGAGCACTTGAACGAACTCACCGACGCCGGTCTTCACGGCTGCGGGCTGGTCCGACACCTTGCGCAGTTCCATGCCGGCCGGCAGGTTGTTTTGCAGGCGGGCAAACTCACCTTCCAGGGCCTTGCCCAGAACGAGGATATCGCCGCCGTCTTTCATGGCGACCGCAAGGCCGATCGCATCCTGTCCCATGAAGCGCATGCGTGGCGCGGGCGGGTCGTTGAAGCCCCGGCGCACATCGGCCAGGTCGCTGATGCGGAACGTGCGATCACCGACGCGGATCGGGAAGTCGCGAATCTCGCCGACGGTCTGGAAGCGCCCGGTTACCCGCAGCTGAACGCGTTCGCTTGGCGTCTCGAAAAAGCTCGCGGCCACCACGGCGTTTTGCGCTTCCAGCGCTTGCTGCACGGCTTGCAACGGCAAGCCGAGGGTCGCGAGCTTGACGTTGGACAGCTCGATCCAGATTTTCTCGTCTTGCAGGCCAACCAACTCGACCTTGCCGACGTCCTTGACCCGCTGAAGCTGGATCTGAATGCGGTCGGCGTAATCCTTGAGCACCGCGTAATCGAACCCTTCGCCTGTCAGCGCATAGATATTGCCGAAGGTGGTGCCGAATTCATCGTTGAAAAACGGGCCCTGGACACCGGCGGGCAGGGTCTGACGAACGTCACCGATCTTCTTGCGGATCTGATACCAGAGCTCCGGCAACTTGGCCGACACCAGCGAGTCACGCGCCATGAATGTGACCTGAGACTCGCCGGGGCGCGAGAACGAGACGATTCGCTCGTAGTCGCCCGTTTCCATCAGCTTCTTTTCGACGCGGTCTGTGACCTGGCGCGCCACTTCCTCAGCACTGGCGCCGGGCCAGAGCGTGCGAATGACCATGGCTTTGAAGGTGAACGGCGGATCTTCGCTCTGCCCCAGCTTGGTGTAAGACAACGCACCGACCACAGCCAGAAGAATCATCAGGTACAGGACCATCTGCCGGTTGCGCAGCGCCCATTCGGAAAGATTGAAGCGCATCCTTGCTTACTCCTTCGCCGCCAGTTTCACCGCTCGGTTGCTGCGATCAACCGGACGAACCTGCTCGCCGTCGTGCAGCACATGAACACCGGCGGCCACCACCCAGTCGCTGGCTTGCAGGCCACTCAATACCGGCACCGAGTCCTGACCGTAAGCGCCCACCTGTACAGGGATGCGCTTGAGGGTGTTGTCACCTTGCAGCCGCCAGACGTAGGTCACGCCATCCTCGGCGGTCAGCGCCGACAGCGGAACCGACAAGGGTACGGTGTGCTCGGAGGCAATGAATACCCGTGCACCCTGACCCAGCTCGGCGGGCACCTTGCCACCGGCGAAGGCGATGCGCGCAGCGAAGGTCCGCGAACGGGGATCGGCCGACGGCGACAGTTCACGAATACGTCCCGCAAAACGTTGTTCACGCTGCGTCCACAACTCCACCGAGACCGGGTCGCCGATCTTGAAACGTCCGTAGTTCTGTTCGGGCAGGCTGATCGATACTTCCCGCTCTCCATCGGCCGCCAGAGTGAACACCGTTTGCCCGGCGGCCACGACCTGCCCGACTTCCACCAGACGTTTGGCAATGACCCCATCCTGCGACGCACGCAGCACGGCATAGCCGGTTTGATTGTCGGCGACCGTAAACTCGGCCTTGAGCTGCCGCAGGCGAGCATCGCCGGCGCGATACAGGTTCTCGGCGTTGTCGTACTGGGATTTGCTGACCATCTGCCGGTCCATCAGCGTCTTGTAACGGTCACGCTCGGAGCGGACCATCTGCAGATTGGCTTCAGCGGCGGCGACTTGCGCGCGCGTGGCTTCCAACTGAAGGCGCACGTCCTGAGCGTCCAGCTCTGCCAGCGGCTGATTGGCTTTCACGCGTTCGCCCTCTTCGACCCACCGTTTGCTGACTTTGCCGGGAATACGGAACGCGAGTTCCGGCTCGAACCGGGCACGAACTTCACCGGGATAGCTGTCCATCGATTGGGATGACGGGACAGGTTGCACTACCATGGCCGGACGCACGGTGGCGGGGACGGATACTTCCTGACCGCAACCTGCCAGCAATGACACCAGGCTGATGGGCACGACGAGGAGCAAAGCATCGCGAAACATGGTGTGGCACCTTGGCAAGTGAGGGCTTGGAATAATTGTACTGGCGAGTATATTAAAAATTACCGAACTGAACAGTCCACTAATAAAACACCTATGCCTGAAGAACGAATGACCGACGCGACATCCACCACCGGCCCCGGTCGCCCCAAGGATCTGACCAAGCGCAAGGCGATCCTCGACGCCGCGAAAGACCTGTTCGTTCGCAATGGTTATGCGAGCACTAGCATGGACGCGGTGGCCGCTGAGGCCGGAGTTTCCAAGCTCACCGTCTACAGCCATTTCAATGACAAAGAGACGCTGTTTTCCGCCGCCGTGGTGGCAAGGTGTGAGGAGCAACTTCCTGAGCTGTTCGTCGACGTGGGCACAGCGGAACCCGTGGAAAAAGTATTGCTGGGTATTGCGAGAGGATTTCAGACCCTGATAAACAGCCCCGAATCGATTGAATTGCATCGGCTGATGATCGCCTTGGGTACTCAGGACACGGCCCTTTCACAGGTCTTCTTCGAGGCAGGTCCGCAGCGCATCCTGCATGAAATGGAGCGCTTTCTGACGCGGGTGAACGACACGGAGGGATTGCATTTCGATTCACCGGTCAGCGCAGCTGGGCATTTCCTGAGCTTGATCAAAGGCGTGTGCAATTTCCGCCTGCTGATCGGCAACGGCGGCGTGCCGGATGAGCAAACCGGTGAACAGCATGTGCGGGAAGTGGTGGCGCTGTTTTTGAAGGCGTATCGGTCCGAATAGACACAGACCGTTGTAGGAGCGCGCTTGCCCGCGAAGCAGTGTGTCAATCTCCATTCATGG
>Ga0308163_10001281_pt1 | contig 28797 bp, 38 predicted proteins | sample PhyTR1_FD_201037 | JGI IMG/M metagenome (GOLD analysis project Ga0308163, IMG submission 201037) | Phyllosphere microbial communities from UC Gill Tract Community Farm, Albany, California, United States - DLSLT.R1 | ecosystem: Host-associated > Plants > Phyllosphere > Unclassified | place: USA... | reverse complement strand
CCTGATTGCGTTGAATAGCATTTTCCAAGTTTTGCTATACAGTGTATTTACTTATATCTTTATTACGGTATTGCCCCCTTATTTTGGATTGAAAGGGCTGGAAGTCAATATTACCATTGGTGAAATAGCTAAAAGTGTTGCGATTTATCTAGGGCTGCCCTTTGCGCTTGGAATCATTTCAAGATACGCGCTGATCGGTCTTAAGGGAAAAGAATGGTTCAATAATGTCTTTGTACCTATGATTTCTCCCATTACCCTTATTGCTTTACTTTTTACTATTGTGGTCATGTTCAGTTTAAAAGGAGAGTTGATTGTACACATCCCCATGGATGTAGTCAGAATTGCCATTCCTCTGGTCATTTATTTTTCCATCATGTTTGTCATGAGTTTCTTTGCAGGACGGTACTTTGGTGCGGATTATTCCAAGAGCACTTCTATCGCCTTTACTGCAACCGGAAACAATTTTGAACTCGCTATTGCAGTAGCCATTGGCGTATTTGGTATCAATTCAGGTCAGGCATTTGCTGGGGTTATCGGCCCTTTGGTGGAAGTTCCTGCACTGATTGCCTTGGTGAACCTTGCTTTTTACTTCAGAAAAAAATACTATCCTTCCAAGTCCTTAGAAACAATACAATAATGAGAATTGCACTCTTTTCGGATATACATGCTAATCTACCGGCTTTTCAAGCTATGCTGGAAGATCTGGACGAGCAGTCCCCTGATGCTGTCTACTGTCTTGGTGACCTAATAGGTTACAACGTGTGGCCAAATGAAGTCATTGCTGAAATTCGCAAGCGAGGCGTCGCTACCCTTGCGGGCAATCATGACTTAAAGGTAGAAAACCTGATCACTACACCCCAAAGCTTAAGCGAGCCTGGTAAAAAGTATGCTTACCACTTGGTCGAAGAACATCATCGGAAATATTTGTTGACGCTACCTGCGCACATTAAACTGGAATTTAAGCAAGGCAGTGAAAAATTAAACATCGTAATGGCTCATGGTAGTACCCGGAGCGTAGATGAATATACGTTGTTTGACACCGATGAAAAACACGTATTGGAAATGATGGAAGAAGCAAATGCTGATCTGTTATTTGTTGGTCATTCTCATAAGCCCTATCACCGAATCTTGGAAAGCAGTGCCGGTGTATTTAAACATGTAATTAATTTAGGATCGGTGGGAAAGCCTAAAGACGGTGATCATCGTGCATGTTATGTTATGCTAAATTTGGATAAAAGCAGTTCTGTTTTAGACCCAGAAAGTATTAAAGTAGAATTTAGAAGAGTCGCTTATGACCTTGAAAAGGCCACAAAGGGAATACTGGAAAGTCCTTTACCAAATGAATTTGCGCAAGTATTAATAGAAGCTAGATAATAAGCAAGCCTATCAAAAAACGGTGGATTTTTGATAGGTCTTCAGATCCGCTTTTAAATTTGTCACAAAAAACGAAGATTCCCAGTGCTTAGTGATGAGCCTATTCATACTATCATGATATAAAGAAAAAGGGACAGTGATCTGTGATCATAGTCCCTCTTATCTAAATTAACGCTCTCATATATTAAAGCGTTCAAAATCGTGATTTATTGTTCATTCTAATAAATATTATAGCAATTTTAATAAAGCTTAAAGGTTGCTGACGAATGGGTATGAAATTTTTATTGAACCAAGGAACCCTCTCCTATTGTATATTTTTCTTTCAGCTGTAAGTTTATATGCACCAGTTACGGCAAAGAGAAAATATGTCTTCTGACTTAGGCACTTATGTGACCGCATTTAATGCCATTTAAAGTTTGCCTTATTCCAAAAGGTTATTTCTATCAGGCACAAATATTCAATTTAAATCATAAAATGATTAATTTTAACTTTAAAATTGTAACCGATGTGCACCAAAGTTAAGCAACGAGCATCAGCAAAGGAGATACAGGCAAAGTATAAAGCTACATTGCCACCAGCGGAAGCTGCTAAATTTGATGCGCCTACTTATAATGCCGATGGATACGATCATCCGCAATTAGTGGTTGTACAGAATGAATCAGGCAATTCAGTCGAAAGGATGCGGTGGGGCCTGATGCCCGACTGGAATCGAAGCGACGCTGAACTGGAGGATATAGCAAATTCCAATTTGAATGCCAGAGCTGAAACCATCTTTGAAAAGGCTTCTTTTAAGAATGTTATTTTAAAATACAGATGCATCATTCCGGTTGAAGGATTTTTTGAATACCGCGATCATGGTAAAGCGGGTAAACAGCCATTCTTTATTTATCCAAAAGAATTGGATGGATTTAATTTTGGTGGTATATATTCAGTTCGTAGATCGCAGGAGACAAATGAAATCATTAAGTCATTCGCAATTGTCACTACCGAGGCGAATGAACTCATGGCAAAAATCCATAACACAAGGATGAGAATGCCATTGATCATTTCCGATGACAATATTGATGCCTGGCTAAATAAACAAGCAACGAAAGAAGATCTGCAAAAATTGATGGTGCCATATCCGACCGAGCTGATGAGGGCACACGAGGTAAGCAAAGATTTGGCAAAACTCGGCAACGTTCCGGCGGCAATCGAAGAGGTTAAAAAAAATCCTGATCTTTTCGGAGAACAGGGAACAATGGATTTTATATAAGCTATGCAACAAATCTATAATTTCACTATCAACACATACAAAGTTGATGTAACAGCTGAGGTTGAAAACGAATACCACATAAGTCTTGACGGCATATATGCAGGCATTATCTTTCCTGAATTTTTAGACGAGCCACCATTCATGGTCTGGAAAACAAGAGACCTGATCCAGGAAGATCTGGTTCAAAAAATTGGCGCAGCAATAGAGGACGAAGATGAATAACTTTGAGCAATGGACATAATTACTAAACCAGACGATGCAGCCAGAATTAAGGTTAGGCCATATAGCAACGAATTGGCCTACAACATCCAGCAGGCGTTGCCAGATGCAAAGGTTAAAATAGATAAGCAAAATATCTACCTATACCTGTATGGTGATGAACAGCCTAATTTAAAGCAATCATTATACGCATTGCTTCACATTCTTCCAGAGATCGATCACCCATTGGAGAGAGTATCATTTGTATTGTACTGGAATGATTCCATCGAGGATGTCGTAATAATAAATCCCAGTGAAAATGACGCAAGAGCGTTGGAGTATGCGATCGAGCGTGGCTTACAATTTTCTGGCGAAGCTGACAGTTCCTGGTTTAAACCTATGCCCTTAGACCATCCCTATTACAAGAAAAAGTGATTTGACACAGGATGTAAAAGTATCTCGTTTCCGTTCAGCTTAGAGGCAAAAGGGTAGGTTATTTATCTTGGATACCTGCGACACTGTGATAAACTTTTATTGCAATTACTAATATTTTTAGTAAGCTTTGCATTATGATGGAGATGGAAATATTCAAAACGGACGTATCGACGGCTAAATTGCCATTCTTCAGTGCCTGTATTCAGGCAGGTTTTCCATCACCAGCCGATGATTATCTAGAGTCGCTCTTAAGTCTTGATGATATATGCCTGACCAATCGGGAAACAACTTTTCTGGGTCGGGTAGCGGGAAAATCGCTACAGGATATCCATGTTTATGAGGGTGATATCATGGTTATCGATAAATCTCTCATGCCTCAGAATGGCGATCTGGTTGTGGCTGTAATCAATTCTGAATTTACTGCTAAATTCATCTCAATAAATGGCAAAGAGGTTTTTCTTTACCCTGCAAACAAGAATTTCAAACCCATCCGCATAGCAGAGTTTGATGACTTTAAAATCTGGGGAGTAGTTACAAGAATAATCCAGGATGTCAAGGGGAGGTGGAATGTTGGCCATTGTTGATTGCAATAACTGTTATGCCAGCTGCGAAGAAATCTTTGAGCCAAAACTTGCAGGCAAACCCGTTATTATTTTAACAAATAATGACGGTCAGGCCATTGCCAAAAACCAACTGGCCAAATCGCTCGAAATTGATTATTCAATCCCTTATCATCAACTGAAACCAACGCTTGATACGTTTGGAGTGGTTGCATTATCTTCCAATTACACTTTATATGGAGACATCAGTGCCAGGATTATGCGAATGCTGCACCATTTTTGCCCCGATATGGAAGTTTACTCCATTGATGAAGCTTTTTTAAATTTCGATAGTTTCCACCATGCTGACCTGATAAACTATGCAAAAGAAATCAGGGCAAGCATTTTAAATGGAATTGGCATGCCTGTATCTATCGGTTTGGCACACACAAAAACGCTTTGCAAGATCGCTAACCGATATGTTAAAAAACACGACAGGGAGGTTGGAGTATTCGCAATCGATAGCGAAGAAAAACGACTGGAATTACTTAAACTAACGCCAATCAATGACATCTGGGGCGTTGGTGGTAAATTAACGGTTCGTTTGAATAAGTTGGGAATTAAAACTGCATATGATTTAAGCCTGGTTAAACCAGATTGGGCAAGGCGAAATCTTACTATTGTCGGTGAACGCATGATACGCGAACTTAACGGCCAACGTTGTATTGATCTGGAATACATACCTAAACGAAAGGATATTATTGCTTCTCAAAAATCATTCGGTAAATACACAGATAACTATCAGTTCATGCAGCAGGCCCTGGCAACGTATACCAGTCGCTGTGCTGAAAAATTGCGTAAGCAAAATAGCGTATGCTGTCAGATCCAGGTTATCGTTCAAACAAACTCATGGAACACAAAAGAAAAACAGTATTTCAATTCAATCTCCTGTAAGCTTGACATACCTACCTCACACACTCCTACCATCATCAAGTTCGCGATAAAAGGCTTGGAATCCATCTTTAAAGCTGGCTTTACCTATAAACGTGTGGGCATCATGCTGATGGATCTTCGAGATAAATCTGACGGGACACAGAATCTATTTGTTCAGGAGGATCGAACTAAAAATGATAAAATAATGAATGTGATTGACAGGATCAATAAGATGAATGGCACTAACTCAATAAGATATGGTACCATGGGCTACAACTCAGAAAAATGGAAAATGAAGCAAAATCTGCTCACCCGTTGCTATACCACCAGAATCAGTGACTTGATCAAAATATACTAAAATATAGTTATCTTCAATCTATGGAAAATAATTTGGAGAGAATTACGGTGATAAAAGGATTGATGGGCGGAAAACCAACAATCAGAGGACTGCGGTTTCCGGTGAGTGATGTTTTGGAGATGGTTCAGTCGGGAATGAACCGAGAAGAAATACTCAAAGAACATCCTGTATTGGAGTCTGAGGATATTGACGCGTGTTTCTCATACGCTATCCGAGAAGTCAACAAAAACAGCGCTGGTCCCGAAGATAAAAACATTGATGAAGCAGGCTAAATATTACTTTCAATAATCAACTTCATTTGCTGAAGCCTGAAAATTACTGGAACATTTATCTTTGCATCCGGTTTGGTTCGTAGAGGGATAAAGTGGGATTCCAAAAATAAATCATAATCCGTTACTTCAACAGCTGCATTTAAGAAAACAGGCATATCTGGCTTTGGAGCATTTTTAAACCATTCTTCTAATTCTTGTACCTCAGTTATTGTCATTATTTGTAAAGTGTTTGGGATGCTACGTAGTATGTTTTTCTTGAACCTTTCTTGTCAACAAGAATTTCCTCTCCCTTGTAGGTTTCTTTTGTTTTTGGAAGATGGATTTTTAAAAATTTTTTATTTTCTCCGGTAATCCGATCAGGATCTTCTTTGCTGATATTTTCAATTTCCTCCAGCAATACAGAATGAATCGATTTTACAAGCATCTTAACTTCTTTTTGAGGGATTGCATTAGCTGTTGAGAGTGGAGATATTCCGGCTTCGTAAAGTATCTCGTCTGCGTAGGTGTTACCAATTCCCCTTATAACTTTTTGATCCAATAAAACACTTTTGATATCAGTTTTCTTTTTTGCTAATATTGCTTCAAACCAATCTGCTTCAACATCCAAAGCATCGGTAACAGTGGATGGCTCTGGATTAAGTGTCGGTGTTGCTGACTTTTGCCAGTCAGTTAGGTATAGTGTTTCATTTGCAAAGTCCAGCATTAAAATTGGAAATTTAATTTCCTGTCCTGCATCGACTAATTGCAGTTCACCATGAAGCATTAAATGCAGTCCGAGTACGTTATCCCCGATATTTAAATGCATCTCCTTGCCCACCCTTCTAATTGACTTAACTTTGTGCCCTACCAAAGCATCTTGCATCTCGCTTTCCGGAACATTGTTTTTTCTATCGACATATAGTGTCAATCCTTTAATGGTATGATTAATTAATCTCTTTTCAAGGTTTTTTGCCATTACGGCTAAATCGGGAAGTTCCGGCATCAGTATGAAATTTGGATGCTAAGTTAAAGCAAACCAATTGCTACGCATTGCGTTTTTATCAACATGTCAGATTTTTATTTAAAGGTTTATGAAATTGTTGAGCAAATTCCAAAAGGTAGGGTGACAACTTACGGAGCAATTGCAAAAGCCTTGGGAGCCATTCGCTCTTCGCGATTGGTTGGCATTGCGATGAACAATGCACACCTTACTCATCCGCTCATACCGGCTCATCGGGTAGTCAATAGATCAGGATTACTAACGGGTAAGCATCATTTTACTAATGCCTCCATGCAAAAGCTTTTGGAATTTGAGGGGATTGAAGTTATTGATGACCAGGTTCAAAAATTCTCTGATGTATTTTGGAATCCTTCAGAAGAACTATAGCGCACTGGTAAGTTTAATCGAAGCAGTATTTAACAGCTACTGGGGGTGATGATCCTTTATTAATATTTATTCACGAATTATTAATTAATTAGCAACCCGGAAAGTGCTTTTCTCCTCGGTAGCATCATTTGTATTCATCACCCGATTTACCTTTTAATCTGGCCTATACTACTTTGTTTTTCCTGAACTAAAAAATCGTTGATATCGCCCAATCCTTTTTCACTGTAAAAAGAACTTTTATCTTCGGCCAACTTAATAACCTCTAAGGCCTTTTCAGTTGCTTTCTTACCTCCTACCCCATTATCAAAATACAGATGAACTGGAATATCTTTTTCGATTGATTTTTCATTTACATTGATGCTTAGCTTTTTGGTGAGATTGCCTGTACTATTCAATACAATTGCGTAGAAGCTTTCTTTCGGATTCAAGTTTCTATAACTACTAAAATCCATACTACCCTCAAACATCTTTATACTTTGTGGAATTGCTCCAATGGTAAAGGCTGAAATACCACCACCGTTTAAGTTCCCCTTATACAGCTTAGACCTTACGGCATAGCCACCATTCTTATTTTCAAACCCGATTCCAAAAAAATTATCCTTTCCATTTGTCCAGTGAACTTCTTTACCAGCGTTGGCGACATCTTTTAACTCCAAACCTCGGCTTTCCAAATAATTTAATAGTGCTGGGTGCTGTACCTTATCTAGTACCTTGGTTATTGAAACGTTGTATTCTGTTTCCCCATTCTTTTTATAAAACGCTTGATAGGCTTCGGCTACGATATCGGTATTTTTATCAAGTCGATTTATAGCCTCAACGAAAGTTTTATTTTCAAAAAGCTGAACAGCTTTTATGATATCGCCCCCCTCGCCTTTAGCATGGTCATACCAAAGATTATCTTTTTCCTTAACTGATATTGAACCCGTTTTTTGATGATGGAAGCCGAAGAAATACTCCTTACCTTTTTTCCCATCGAATCGCAATTCTCCTAATTCTTCAAGCTTAAAAAAGTAATCAAGCAAGGGTACTTCAGTCTTAATTCTAGAGGCCTGTTCTGTTAGTTGTACATAATTAATTTTAGCCATTGTAGTATTAAATTAAAAGGTTACTATCTGTCAATTTGGTGGAATGTGTTTCGTGTAATAATTTGTGTGACATTGAAATACAAAAAAACCGTTTTTTTTTCGGCTGGGCTTGGTTAGATTTAAACGTTCGGTTAGTTGAAACGTTCAATTTGATTTAAGCCTGGTTTGAATTTCCTGTATTGCATCCATAAGTCTTTGCTTTCTGAGAGGCTTAGTTAGATAAATATTTTTTTTCAAATCAATTTCAGGATGTGAGTATGCCCTATCTGCACTAATAAAAACGACAACAGATAAATTATCGATAAAACTAGCTAATTCTATTCCAGACATAAAAGGCATATTTATATCCGTAAATACTATATCAGGTTCCAACTGTTTTATTAATTCCAAAGCTTTGCGTGGATCGGTGGAGGTTCCTAGAATTTTAAGTGATCGGTTTTCGATAAGATAATCTTGAATTAAATGAATACCATGCATTTCATCATCGACAATAAAACAAGTAAGTGCCATTTTGAGAGGGGTTTTAAATTATATTAAGGTTAATTCTTAGATGTTAATTTATTTCATGTTAATGTTCGTTGGTCTTCGTTTACTTCACGGTTTTTAATAAGCATTAATTATAGTAATGGTTTCAGATTTAACTTCTCGCCACTTGGGATAAATAGTGTTTTCGGGATTTGGTGGCATGATGCTCTCTGAACTCCATATCTTAAAGGTCTTGCTGAATAACTCATAGAATTTTTTCACATCTAAATAATGTTCAGAAATATCATGCGTAACGCCATTCGTTAATAGCCATTCTTCGTTGAAAACCGACTTGTTAGTCGGCGTGTAAAGTATTTCTTCGTCATAAGTTAGGGCAATAGCCAATCCGTAAACTTGCGTTTCCTGCGGTTTTGAACCGTTCCAACCACCTTCGGTTTCAGTTATTATCTTGATGTACAACGTTCCTTCGTCTGGATTAGGACTATAAGTAGCCTCTACTTTAGTGATATCCCTATGATTAACCATTAGAAACCCCATGTACAGGCGGTCAATAATCATCAATATTTCGTCATCCGCTAGAGTGTCTAATGTTCTGATATCCGGGTCTTCCACAAATAGCTTTTTTCTAACTTTAAACTCTGCCATAATTGTAAAATTTAATATTAATATTTAACTCTATTTTTTTGCATTATTTTATCATAAGCAGATAAAATGAATTTTTCGGTTGATCTTCTAACTTGTTCGATTTCTGATCTATTTCGTCTGACCTCTTTTTTACTATCGAATATCGCTTAAATTCCAGTATATAGCTGATTAGGACGACAAAAAAAGAATAGTGACGGATAATAGTAGATACTGCATAATGAATGTTTTTATTTATAAATACATATTGACGTCATGGCGTCAATATTTCTTTCAATTACCCATGTAATCGGATAATTAACCGTTAGGAATTGAGGTATGAAGTATTTGTAATATACGGGGAAGTTGTGGCATAATATAGCCCAAAATGTTTTCCTTAACAACACCTAATTTTATCCTATTTTCCATAATATCTGCTTTTGGTAAACAAATATAATAAAAGATGTATTGACGTCAAAATACATAGACGTAAAAATATAAATGCATCTAACATAGAATAAAAGATGAAAGCCCTCCCCAGTTTGGCTTTATGGTTTCCTTGAATTTTTTAATTTCATTTCAACTTCGGTTAAGGTAGGTCCCTCCAAAACTGTAGAATGATGGACAATAGAAATATTGTTAAATTTCTCATGGTTTATAACATTAGCTATACCCAAAGCTTTGTATTTTTCAATTAATTTTAAGTCAATTTTCTTTTTAAATTTGTTGCCCGTAGTAGTTTATTTAACGGACTTTCTTTTTTTCATAATGTTATCTAATCTATCATCTGCTTTTTGTTCGATAGATTTTTCTTTCACTGGGGCAACTTTAACGGTGTCCTTTTTGATGGTATCCACATTTTTAATAACTGTTGTTGTATCGGTTACAACGATAGTTTGCTTATTTTCGCTCGTACAAGCACCTAGACCAAGCATTAACACAAATAATATCTTTTTCATAAGTTTCTATATTTAGTATAACAAATATATCCATAAAACTTTATATGACTTAAACACTATCATTTTAGCCTAGCCGGTTTATTCCAGGATTTCAAAAACAATAGTGTTTTTGTTGTTCCGGAAGATCTGCAGAAAGGTAAAATACTATTAATATCAAGTTGGAGCTGAACGGATCTGCGCCTGCTCCACTATTAAAACGATAGCATTTAGATTAGTTGCCATTTAAAGATGATGTAATGTCAATTAAAAAGTCATTATTTATAATTACAAATGCTGAAAGGATGATCAGGTCTTTAACACGGGCATTGGTTTGTTTTTCTTTAATTTCATCCAGTGCAAAAAATATATTGTTACTTTCAACCTCAAACTTTCCAAAGTCTTTAATTTCTATGACGTATTTCTGTAAGTCCATAATATCTATTTTAAGTTGTCTATTTCTTCAATTTTCTATTCAGGTAATTATCAAATTTTGATACACTAGCATTAATGTTTCTTTCTTTTTTATTATCGATGGCAATTCTTAACAGGCTACCATCATCAAACCGAAATCTATAATATCCGTAATCCATATTTATACTGGCGCACATCACCTACACTTTAAAAAACTTTTGCAATACGGCATCGGGAATATATTTTGTTAATAGTCGCTTTCTTCCAGAGTGTATGTAGTCAATCATACCTTGCCAAGAAAGATCGTAAGAGTGTTTTATTTGGGTTACTCCTTTTGGCAGGGGCTTCGCATCGGCTTTAAGATCATCATAGATTTTTTTTAATGTTAAATCTTCTAAATTTATTTCAAGAAAAGCAAGATCAGATTTAATCATCCCTTTCTCAAGCTTTTTTACCTTGTCACATTCCAACATTTGGGCAAAATCCGTTAAGCCATATTTATGAGCCTTGATAATTATTGTATCAAGCTGGGCGATTTCATCAGTAGTATATAACAATGGTAAATTATCAATACGCTGTTTTTGGGATAGCAACCAATTATTATAGGATGGGCTTTCATTTACAACCTCTAGGCCACGAACTCACCATTTTCTAAGGTCTGTATCAGATTGAAGTTTCTTAAAGAAAGTGCTATCGGTAAAGCCCTTATTCTTCATAGCGATGACCATATCACTTACAAAATCATCAATTGTAAAACATTGACTATTCATTACCTCTAAACCCGTTGCTAACTCAAAAGCAGTGGTTATAAAGCCATCATTTAAAGAAACGAAGTCTATTAATGGGAAAGCATCAACGTTAAGCAGAAGGCCTGTACGTTGTCCTGTGGCGGTATTAAAAGTAACTGGATTTCCTAACTTGTACATATTCATAATTGATATATGTAAAGACAAGAGTTAAGACGTCAACACGCAAATATATGTATAAGTATCTACATCAAGACGTCTTTAGATCTTTAATTTCCGCTTTTACTTTTTCACAATCTTTTGAATTTTCAAAAGTACCTCGAGGCATAACCATCATTAGGAAAATTGCCATTAACGAGGTTAAGCAGAAAAGAGCAAAATTGAAGTATGAAAAGTTATCAAAGATATTAGCTTGCAAAAGGAACGCTATAGAAACAGTAGCATTCCAAATAACCCAAATCCATCTTGAAAAATAAAACTTGTACTTAGCCTTTTTATAAAGGCGGTGCTTTGTGATATCCATAGTAAAATTTATGTAATGACATATAGACGTCTATACATCAACGCAATTTAGTTTCTGTCAAATCCTGTAGCCCAGCAATTCCGCTCAAAAGGTCTAAAGAATGTTTTCTGTATTTAGCCAATTTACTTAATAATTCTTTACGTTCCTGTTCAAGACTGGCAATTTGTTCTTCATGCTTTTTATTAATGTGTAAGCAGTGCATAAGAGCTTTTGTTTTAGTGCTGATATTATGCTTGTTTTTTACCGCTTCAACTACGCTTTCATCAAAATCGGTCAATTTTACCGTAAGAGTTCCCATGTTATTTTCTTTGATTGTTTATCAATATAAATATATATTAACTTATTGATGTAATGACGTCATTTAATTTTGATTTAATTTGCTAATATTTTTGGGACTTGTGGCATTAATTTTGTATATTAGATGTAAAGATGCATTGACGTAATGATGTCTAAATTATAACTTTAAATATAAATGTTATGACTGGGGTAGGAAAATTTATTGCGGCAGTTTTTGTAAGTTTCTTTTTAATGATCGGTGCTTTAGGTTCAAGTCATCCAGTTTTATTAATATGCCTGGCATTTGTAGTTTGGATTTTATTTGTGCTTTCCATTTCTTCAAAAAAATATCGGGCTAAATAGGGGAGAGGTACAATCAGTTTTTAGATACACAAAAACTATAATAGTATTTCGACCGTGGTCAACTAAGATATTATTTTTTTCTTTTTGCTGTAATAGTTCGTTAGAAGGGTATTAGACTATCAAGATAACATAATTTTAAGCCCTTACATGCCGTTTTATTTGTAAAAGTGTAATTTAGGCCTTAAGCATAAACAAAATCGAATGAGGGGCTTTAAAATGATTTTTTTGAAACTATGGCCGAAGGCAAAAATAAAAAAAATGTTTGCGGTTTTTCCGCAAACGCCTTATATATAGATTATGTTATAAAGATATTATAATGGTCGAAATACTATTAGGGTTGTTAAAAAAAAGTGCCATTCAAGCAAATGAATGGCTTTTTTATTTTAGTCTCGGTCGAAATACTATTAAGGGCGTCCTTTCGGGTCGAAATACTATTAAGGTCGGTCGAAATACTATTAGGGTATATAGCTTATCGGTCGAAATACTATTAGGGTCGGTCGAAATACTATTATGCTTTTTCTTTAGCGGTCGAAATACTATTAGGGTTGGTCGACATACTATTAGCGGAGGTCGGAATACTATTAGGCTCTTGAGGTATTGAAACAGGTTCGATACTTAAAAATCCGCTATAAATCATAGAAATAGCTTCTTTGTCTTTTAGCTCTTTTTTCTTATCCCAATTATTCGCTTTAAAGTGTGCATTTTTAAGGATTTCAACCTTTTTTTGCAAATCAGCATCATTGTTATTTAACCAGCGTTGAAAATTGTCTGCCTCACTCTCTAAGGCTTCTATTTTACTTAGGCGCTCAATAGGGTAGGAGATATCAAAGAACGTCCTTAAATCCTTTAAAAGTGAGAATTTCAGGTTGTGGCTAACTTGTAGCTGTTTAACAATATCAGGATGTAAATTAGATTTGAAATCAAACTGTACAAAATAATCTTCCTGATACGGATTACTGGTGTCTCCATTTACAAATTTATAATCAAAAGAGAAGTGAAGTTTATTCTGCTCGCTATTGATCTGCTTATGAATTGCCTTTAGGATATTGCTTACGGCCTCTTTTTTGTGTTTTGGCTCTTTCTCAACTTGTTTTTTATTTTCAAGTTCCTTTTTAAATCTTACACCAGCGATATCGGCTAAAAAGTCGATGCTATAAAATGGTATCTGTTCATTATTTCCCCTCGAGGAATAAATATGAAAAACCTTGTTAAGCCAAATATAGATTTTCTTTCGGCTGTGGCCTCCTTTTCCCTTGCCGATCACTGGTAAGCGTGTAGTATCTAAGGTATAGTAACGCTGAACAAAACCGTTCATCATTACATCAGAAAGTCTGACTTCATAAATCTTTTTAGTACCCATTACATTACCACCCTGTACTATAATATCTTTCAAGATGGGGAAGTTTTCAAGTTGGATGATATTACCATCATCTTTGTATTGAATTACTTTTGAAAACAAAATGTTGTTTTTAAGCATCTTCAATAAGGTAAATTCTAATATACTTTCAAAACTATGATCTGAATAAACAGTGTTTCCTGCAATGCCTTTAGCAACATCAGGATGCATGGAACAAAGGTTTTGTGCAGTAATACCAGTAAATTCGCTGTATTCCTTAATTGTAAACCTGGTGTATCCGAATAGATTGTTATTTAACTTTTTACTCATAAAAATGATAAAGTCTAAAACATTCTGTGCATCATTACCAAATGACTTATCGATGTCCATCAAGTTATCTGCGATAGACCTGTCAACTCTGGAAAGGTTATAGCTTAAAGTGGAAATATCGGTTGTACTCATATTATTAAGTTTATACGTCTTGACGTCTTGACGCAAATATATAAATATATATTAAATTAACAAAAATTGACAGGTATTATTTTGATCTTTTCATGCATTTAAAAGTACGGTTTTTTTCTTTTGCTGTAAATCTGCTTATGGATAGCGTAGGTATGGGGGATTTATTAGTTATATGATACACAAAAACCATAATAGTATTTCGACCGTAAGCGCGTGATCATAAAAAAACCCCATTACTGGGGTTATAGGATTTAATATTCAGCAGGCAACATAATTGTACCGCTTACAAGCCAAACATCTAACTGATTGGCCTTAAAATCCGAGAAAGGGATGTCTAAAGTTTTAAGTACATTCTTATTCCCATCTGTAACGGTTATTTTAAATTGAGAAGTTTCGTTTATTCTTTTCAAGTTCCAAACCTGAGATTCTTCTCCTCGTATCTCATTTGAATAAATGGAAATTGTATCTAAGAACCAATAACATTCATAAGTATCTGCCAAGTATTTTATTCCGTCGGTATAAATTGAGCCGAAAGTATGTGTATAGAAGTTTTCTGAACCGCCAATAAATCCATTAAATTCATGTGTGTTGTTTAATTTAAAATTTTCCATTTTTTTATCTTTATCATAAACCTGAATTAGTTTATATGTGCTCCATCGGCTCTATAACCGAATAAGTGCAATTCATTTCAAAAAAAAAATGTGGAGGGTTTTTCCCTTTAGGGATACCCGTTTTATTTTTAAATTATTTGGTGCGGTAGGATAGGGGGTTGCCCACGTTTCGGGGATATGTGCCGAACTTTGTATTTAAACTGATGTGTCCTAACTCCCCCCTTACTTATAGGTGTTTTGTTTAATACTATTAAAACTAGAAAAAGCTGATCAGCTGAGGTACATTTTTCACTATCGTTTTTGAATTGCCGGCTTTCTCCAGGAATGATAAAACAATAGTATTTTTCTTTGGCCACCTGGTCTGGAGAAATTCAAAATACTATCAAAATAGGAGTGGAGCTGAACGGATCTGCGCTTGCTCCACTATTGAAACGATAGTAAAATGTTTTAAAACAAAAAAAGGGCGTTGGCAAAAGCCAACGCCCTACAATGACATTTAGTCAAAGCTATAATTCTAATTTATTTTAATTGACTTAACTAAAGGGTCGGTAACCTGCCCAACTGGTTTGGCGGTGTAATTAAATGTTTCCAAAAGCTTACCATCAGCATAAACCTTTACAACTGCCGTAACTGGTATTTGTGCGTTGTCATCCGTATTATGCACCTGTGTAGCGGATAATGTAAAAGCCAAGTTACCTGCAACCGTTTTACTTTCAATTACCAATTTGGAACTGGTAGGCTCTCCAATATAATTGTAAGCATTTCCCTGTGCTACAATCTGTGTCCAAGCTGTATTTGCTGGTGTTGTAATTTCAGGAACAACAAAGCCACCTGTAGATGTGGTTAAGGTAGTTACAGCAAAAAGTAATTGGTAATTTTTATAGTTCCCTGAAAGGTCAACTTCGACCTTTACCTTTTTATCTGCGACTGGGGTAATTTCATCATCACTTTTTTTACTGCAAGAAACAAATAGCAAGGTTATTAAACATAAAGATAGTACGTTTTTCATAATCTGTTTTTTAAGGTGTTTTTAATTTAATTCAATGATTTTACTTTTTGAACGGGCTTTTTGTACCAACTCCCTAACGGTATCTCCGAGCGTTGATTGTTTAACGCCTGTAAGGGCAATTATTACATCTTGCTTATCGGTAGTGATCAGGGTTAAGGTCATTATTTTTAAAATCCGCATTATAAAGCTTTGGGTTATGATATAATCCTTGACCCTGTAAAGTTCTAATGTAATGAGGGTATAACTGAAAATACCAGTTCGGATTTTTAATGTTTCTTCCGTAAGAATGTAGATGGTGTTTCGGATAGTCCAAAAACGGTAAAAGGCAATACCCAAAATAATAATTGCAGGTAAGCAAAGCATATTTATCCAATATGCCCCAACTAAAAAGCCTATAGAAAGAAAAAGCCATCCGAAGATGGCTAAAAAACAATAGGCTAATGTTGGGCTTAACTGCAAATAGGGTTGCTGTACTGGTGTCCCTATGCTGTTCATATTATCTTCCTCTCGATGGGGTTTTAGTTTCCTGATTATCTACTTTGATATCCTCTTTCTTTTCAAACTGTAACTTCATATCCTTATCGTAGATATTAAGGTTCTTATATTGAGGGTTTGCAGATACGTAGCCCTTTTCTTCTCCGCTACTTTTCTCAAAGGTTACGGCTTGTAAGTTGCCACGGTTGAGGGATGAAATTAAACGTTCCCTTTTATCAGGGTCGTTTAGTTCTTTAATGGGATGCTTTTGTAAAGAAGCATGTAGGTCGAAACCGTATTCTTTGTGGAACGTTTTAAAAGGGGAGTTTCCCTGTTCGTTCTTTTTTTCAAAGTCTAATTTCACCCAAATTTCCTCTTTACGTTTTTGGGTTTCCTGACCATCAATAACTTTGCCTCCCAACTCTGCTTTCTTTTGGATGGCTCGACCAGATAAAAGATTGTAAGCCTCTTTAGCAGTAATATCATTTCCTTTATTTAAGAAAAAAACCTGATTGACAGGGCTATCGAATTTCCCATCTTTAAGCCCCTTTTCTAATGATGCCTGATAGTTGTTTAAAAAAAATTTATCGGATGTGATACTTTTGCTAAACCTTAATTCATAATTGATCAGGTCTTTTGCTATAGGGGTACTAAACTCTGCTGTTGCTCCGAGTGTGAATTTATCGGCTCCCTCCCTCATTCTGGCTTCTAATGCAGAATTGAGGTTTTCGCCAAACCCTAAATATTTAAGGCTGTTTTTTAAATAGTCAAAATTGTCTAAGTTGAGTTCAGTTTTCTTCATATCGAATTTAACACTATCAAAACTAACAAATTTTACCCCATTTTCCAGCTCTTTACCATCGTTTTTAGCAATAATTTGATTTTTGTCTACGAAATAATACACAGCTTTATCAGCTGGCTGAAATTTATCGAAAAACAGGCTTTGTTTATCCTTTTTAGATAGGTTAAAACCATCAATAACATCAGGAATAGATTTTTCCTGCTCGGGGCTAAGTTTAAGTTTTGAGTTTTGCTCTTTACTTACAAATTCAATTTGTTCAGGGGTCTGCCTTGCAACCTGAACAGGATGCGAAAGAATTTCCATTTTTTTTGGGGTTAAATTTTGATTGTTTGAGACACTTATGTTTTCTTGTTTTCGTTCCCCATCGTCCTTAATTAGTTTAGGGGCTTGCTTTTGTTCAAAAAAATCAATTAAATCATCGGTAAAATCTGTTTCCCCTAAATCTGTTAGGGGGTTAACATCTCCTTGGTTTCTATCCATCGCGGTATAATTGATAAAATGGGTTTAATAAATAAAAACTCTATTAAATGAGCATCAGGGATAGTAGTGGTTATCCTTTTTGATGTGGGGAGGGATTAGTGAAAGGGCAAAAAGATATGAACGGATAGCCCGTGCAAGGCTAGAGCGTTGGAATGCCCTAAAACTTTTTTTAAGAAACCTTTACAATATCTAGCTTATATTCATTGTTCAATTGGAACTGCGCCTTATACTGATCTGCATCTTTAGGCTTAAACAATTTTACCCCAGTTTTTTTACCATTACACAAGTCTATCAGGTCATTAAGCATAATCTTATTACCCGAAATCTCACGCCAAACCGTAAAATCACACTTAATATTTTCATCCCTATAATTTGAGCATCCGTACGCTTTATTATTAGACGAAACGCTACCAGTCTTACACTTTGGACATTTCACAATTTCAAAATCAAACTTCAAATGATAATCTTCATCAAGGCTCAACTTAGCCCCAAACTCCTTACCATTGTTGCTTATAAAATCAGTCCTATAATCGGTCGAATTACCATTTAAAAGGGTTTCAGCATCATCATTAGAAAGTTCTAACTCCGCAATTTTTTTACCTACATACAGATCGCAAGCCTTATCGTTAAAATAATCCTCGCACGCAAACGCCTTATTAGTCACAACAACGCCTTTACCACATTTCGGGCATTCACTCTGCAATTTAATTTGTTCCTGTTTATCAAACTGGGGCTTAATATAACCGTCAACAATCGTCAACTTAGCACCGAAAGGCTTATTATCCTTATTAACGAAATCATCAAAAAAAACAGTCTCCTTATTATCGCACAACTGTTTAACAATGTCATCGGTCATATTCTTTCCGAAATACGTTTTAAAAATCCGAAAGCTACATTTGTCATCCATACTTTTAAAATGGTTACACAAATAGCCATTTGCGCCCTCAATCAATTCTCCTTGATTGCAAACCGGGCAATTTAATTTTCCATTCATAAATTAAAGGTTTTATATATTGACGTCTTGATGTGTTTACACATCGTTAATTCAACCTTTTGATTTCAAAAGGTCTAAAAAATATATGTTTTGGCCGTTTTTCGGCTTATGTACTTTCAAATTGACACGCTTACCAAAAACACGGCAAAAGGAAGAGAAATTAAATCTTTTACGGTTTATCTCGGCAGTTTTATAAGAACTGTTGTAATTGCTGGAAGCGATATGTATAATGTCGTTTTTCAAAGAAAAATGACAATTTTTATTATTGAGCCAAAGCGAGATTTTACAATCATAGATATGACCTAAAAGATCATTACCGAAAACGGTATGGTAATTGGCCGAGTGAAATAGGCCTTTAATTCTTAATATCTGACTTTTTGAGGGCTTAGCCCCTAGAGAGATAAAAAGACACCTATCAAAGTCATAATTTAACTCAAAATAATTTGTAAAGGCGATAGCCTCTATTGCTGAAAAAAACAGAAAAATATCGGTCGGGAAACTGTCATTACCCCATGACCAAAAGTCTGTAGAAATGCAAAGCTTGTGGGTATTGAACCCAAAGATTTCAGAGCCGAAAAGATCATAATTAAATACTAACCGCCCAGCTATGTCAGTTGAAAAGGAGTTATAAAAAAAACGTTGGGCATTGTGCCCAACGTTTAATTTTGATAGTAAAGGTACGATAACATTATCGGCCTCGGCCTGTTGATTGTTTTTCATCATTTTGTTTATCCTCATTTCTATCTTTGACTACATCAGGGAAATCTTTATCATATCCGCTATCTTTTTCCTTACCGTGATCAGGGTCGTTAACGCTTTTTTCGTTTTTGATATCGTCAGCATCCTTTACACTTAGGGCGTTCAATTCTGAATGTGACATATTGGATGCTTTACTAAACTCCCCTTTAACAATGGAGATTTCAGCCGAGATTGATTTATCATTCGGGAACTTAGCTTGCTTTCTTTCAAGTTGTATTTCAACCTCTTTTAATGCTTGTAAGTAGCCTTTAGAATACGCTTGTTCTTTCTCTTTAGCGTTTACCTGTTTGGGCTGATTAACCCTATTTAACAGGCTTTTGATACCTGTGATTAAAAGGTAACTTATACCTCCATCTATTAGTATTGAAAGCACCAACCCTGCACGATTTGAGCGAACACCATTTTTGTCAGATGTACTCAACTGGATTTCTGTACCATCTTCTAGCGTTACGACCTCGCCCTCTTTTAGTTTGCGTTTCTTTTCCTCGGTCAAAGTTTCTCCGTTGATTTTCTCGGGAGATTTAATTTTGGCTGGGTCATAACTCATAAACTGTTTAGTTTGTGGGTCATATTCGATTACGGCATCTTTATCCTTTTTAAATTCCCGAGCATCCACAACCTCCCAGGTATTTCGGTTAACCATTTTTTTCTCCCAAGAGGTAATTTCTCCAACCTCGTTTTTGATGGGCGCATCAACCTCTACCAATTTATTACCTAGATTGTTAAGCTGTACTTTATCGCCAATTTTATGGCCTGATTGAGCTAAAGCCCTATCTAAATCAACACCCCAAATATGTTTTGAAGTGCCGTCTTTTTTCGCAAGTTCGATGTAGTAACTAGAACTTTCTTTAGGGTCGAATTGAAAATGGTCTTTACCATGAGATACGATTGTGCCATAAATGGAAGCCGTTTTTTTGATATTTGCCTGTTGACCATTAACAAGCTTGTCCTTTTCTTCTGTTTCTAAAAGTGGGTGGTCTTGTATTTCTTTATAAACAGGGTCTAATCTAACCTTATTCTCGCCTTCCTCCTGAACGATAGATACACGGGCATTTAACGCCTCTATACCATAACCATTGCCTCTAATATCTTTGATCTCCAATAGATCAGTAACATTGCCCCGTTTTAGTGCGGTCGCATTTAAATTGTTCATTAATAACTGACCATCTTTCATAAGGCCAATTTTTTCTAATTCCTGTACTGGTAACTGATTTTCTAAGACCGTATTCATAATTTCTATAATTAAAATTTGCGTTTAATACTGTTTTCTGTTTGTAATTCGGGTGTGGGGTGAGTCGAAATACTATTATGCTTTTCGGCCTTGATAGCTTCTACCTTTTCAGGGTTTCGTTTTGCCTCTAACAATGAATTAAACAACTGATCGCTAGTCGTCAATTTCGTTTTGTGTTTTGTGTCGATATCCTGAATTATAAATTCTTTACCATCTGCTTTTAAGACTTTTTGAGTTGCAGAATTATATTTAATCTCGTCTCCCAATTGCAATGTGTTCGGGTTATAAGCTTCTGCTTTTGTAACCTCAATCTTAATATCCTTTTTTTGTTCAAAGCTAATAACATAATCAGCAATCCTTTGAGCATCTGCCGAAGCGGAATGGATTTCGTAAGGGGTGTCGGTTAAAATTTTAATCCAACTGTCTACATAAGCAATATGCTGTTTTGGGTCATGGCCGATCTTCAATTCATGGCCTAACATCATGGATGCAATTTCTGCCCTTAATTCCTCACGGGCATATTCAGGAGTACCAAATTTGTTAACCAAATCACGATTTAGCCTTGAATGGTGGCCTGTCCAATGCCCTATTTCGTGTAAAAGGGTTGAGTAATACCGATCTGCCGTCTCAAATTGTTTTCTATCTGGCATCTGTATTTTATCAAACAAGGGGGTGTAATACGCCCGATCTCCTGCAACGTGTTCAATTTTCGCTCCTGAAGCTTTTACGATATTTTCTGCCCTAGCGACTTTTTCCCATAATTCAATATCGTTAACCTCTTTAATAGGAAGCGGTGGGATACCTTTAATTTGTTCGGCATTAAAAACCCAAGCTTTGGTAACGATGGGGTTGTTGTACTTTACGTTAATCATTACGGGCTTGCCCTTTTCGTCTAAAATGGGTTTTCCTTTTTCGTCAAGCTTCTTTCGTAAATCGTGGGTTTTAACAAAATTTATCATCAGGCCTTTTGAGCCTTTTTTAATTTCCCATCCCTCGGCTGTAGCCTGTTTGAAAGTTGCAAAACGTGGGTCTGAATAGGGACTAAATAAATGGAGATAAAGAGAATTTAACCCCTTATAGTTTTTTCCAGTAACAGCGTTGTAAGGCATTACATAATCTGTACCTGCACTATTCCACGGCTTTTGCCACGGGGCAATGCCCTCTTTAAGTTGTTCGATTATCTTTTCTGCAACTAACTCATAGAGTTTTTTTGGTTCTTCTGCCATTATTCTACCCCCTCTCCATCATTAATTAAATCTTCATCGGGTAGGATATCGGCAACGTCTACACCGTACAATTCGGCCTCGGCCTTATTTAATTCAATATCTTGGCCATTGGCTACCAATTGCAATTTGTTCTCGAGTGAAATTTCAGTTTTAGTTTTCGACATGCTATCTGTTTTGAGTTAAAAAATCTGTTAATTGATCTTTCCTGTTTACGGAAAGAATTTCTTTGAGAAATGGAAGTGGGTTAATGCTATTCCCTTTATACTTGACAATGAAATGTAAATGTTCCCCAGTTACCCGACCTGTTGCTCCACTAATTCCTAAAACCGTTCCTGCTTTAACTAAATCCCCAACTTTAACGAACCTTACGGAAAGATGGCCATAAGTAGTTTCGTATAAGCCATGATTGACCACAACATAATTACCGATGATATTATCATAACTGGAAACTACTACTGTACCGTGTAAAACCGAATGGATATCGGCCTGTCTTGCCGAAAGATCAATTCCATTGTGGAATTTTACAGCCCCTAGAACTGGATGGACACGAAAGCCAAAGGATGATGTTAATATTAATCTATCTATTGGTAGTGATGAAATTTCCAAAGGTTCTTTATCAGGTACGCTATTCGTAGCAAAAATTGTATCTCTAACAATCTTTATCTTTGTGATTGTATCCCTTTCCTTTTCAATTGGTTTCAATCTTATACCTACAGAATTAACCTGCTCAATGCTCCTGATAGAATTGAACTGCTGGGCATTAACTTTAAGGACAGCAAAAAGAAAAAGCACAAATAAGTGAATTATAAATTTTTTCATAACGTTTTACTATTATTTTGGCGTAGCCGGTTTATTCCAGGATTTCGAAAACGATAGTGTTTTTTTCCTTCCGGAAGATCTGCAGAACTTCAAAACACTATTATTTTGGAAGTGCAGCGCACCGGATCTGCGCTTGCTCCACTATCGAAACGATAGTATTCTATGAATAATAAGCGATGATATCTTCAACATCTTTCCTGATCTTCATAAAATTAGCATTTAAGATTTTTGCCTTATTGCCTTTAAAATCATAGAAGTTTGGTAACTCCCTATAATTATCTTCTTCTCTTTTGATATCGGCCATATTAAGATTGACTTTGCAATGGACATTTGAGGTTTGGTATTTTCCCGTAAATTCTCCCCCTACATCCTCCGCAATTAAACCTACCAACTCCCCAGTATTTAAAGAAGCTATTTTACCGCTGGGTATTAATGGTTCATATTTTTCATTAAGGGAGACCGAAGTTTTAGAACGGTCGATACTTAAACCCTCTCCAATTTGTTTTTTCTTACCGAATAGGGTTTGTAACCATTCTAAGGTTTCCTTATTTCTTACTGAACCTGAAAGAACATTACCGATAACTGCGGTCATTGTTGTAGCGGTATCCTTGCCTTGAAGTTGCTTTAATTGTGGTAATTCTTGTAGACCTAAAAGAACAGCCACCTTGTTACTTCTTGCCGTTGAAATTAGATTTTCAACCTTATGTATAAATAGGGTTGGTGCTTCATCAGCGATAATGGCCGTTGGTAAATTTCCTTTTGTATTTATTAGTCTGGTCAATCTATTTACCACAACTGAATAACAGGTTGAATTAATATTTTGTGTAGCAGGGCTGTTAGCCAAAATTAACAGCGATGGGTTTTTCTTGTCGCTTATTCTTAAATCAAAATCATCAGCAGAAAATACCCAAGCGGTTTCTTCCGTATTCAGTCTAGATATAAAGATTTTTAATGTTCCAATCTGCCCCTCTAACTGATCATAAGCCTTTTTTTCAAGTGCCGACCTAAAGGGAGAAAGTAAACTTTCCAATACTGGGAAAGTAGTTAAACATTGAAAAATCTCTTCATAGGTTCTATTCAGGAACGCAAGTAAATGTGAGAATGTAGAATATTTGCCGTTCTCGTGTCGGGATACAAAGAAAATGCAGGATGCTAAAAAGTTAACCGCCGATTGAGTAAAAAACTTATCAGCTCCACCACCTCCATCACTCTTTTGTAAGCTTTCGACTATGGCCTCTGCGGTTTCGGATGAATCGGCTAAAGTTTCAATGTAATCAGCTCTAAGCGGATTAATACGTCTGCTTTTCTCTACCTTATCCAAATTGATAACATTAAACTGGAAATCTTTCATTTTCCCGTTCTGCTTTGCCAATAGATAGTGATAGTAGGCAATCTGCCCTAAATCGGGAAATTTAAAATCGTAAAGGCACATTGTATATTCCTTTGCAATCATTTGCCTGATAAAAGGATTGACCACACCAAAGGATTTTCCCGAACCAGGTGTGCCGATTAAAATTGTTCCCCTGAAAGGATTAACTATATTGATAAAACCACTGTGAACTTTCCCTTTATAATAGAACTGCATGGGAATATTTACAGAGTACGGGGTATTAATTGCTTTTGTATGTTGCATAAAGCTTTCTCCCTCAATGTTCCATTCATCTTTACCAAAGTTGCTACGAATGATCTTACTGATATTATCCATTGATGTATGTATCAAAACAGCACCTACCAATGAGCAAACAATAAAACCGATATCGGCCAAAGAAGTGTAAGGAAAAACGTACTTGCCGTTTAAATGCAGAAACCAAATACTACCAAAGAATAACATTAGGCCAACGGCCAAAGGATAAACAATGTGTTTTTTAGGGTCTAAGTCTAATTTCTTTTTACTTAGCGTACCAATGCTAACTAGGCAAATTATGACCAGAATAGAAAGCTTGCTTAAAAGGATGTTTTTATACAAGGCCATGTTACCCAGTTTACCGAAAACTGTAGCAAGACCTTTGCCCATCCTACCCGACATAAAAACAGGCTCGGCATAAATAAACATCAAAATCTCTACAAACAATAAGAGGTAAACAACGAATTGCAATAGGCCGTGTAATTTCTGTAACTCTTTTTTTTCTTCCATGTGAAAAGGATTGAAACAAAAAAGGCGGTATCAAATACCGCCCCCTTGTTGATTATTAATATTTCGTCTAATTATGGAGTAAAATGTTAATGATGTTGTGACCTATAACCAATAACATTACTGACCAAATCAAAGCAATAAGACAAAAGACAAATGCAATAAATTTGGTTTTACTAGTCCATTGCCTTAAACGGGTGGCTTTAGAGATTAGAGAATAATAGATTACATACCCTAGAATTGCCTCAACTGCAACGATACTGGATAGCATAAAAAACATTGCTAAATACACATTAAGGTATCTATCTAATTTTAACGATACTAACAGCACCGTAAAGCCTAACAATAGCATCATTATATGCTTTGTTCTTATAAATGGTTGATAAGAAATAGTAGTTTCCATAATTAAACGTTTTTAGTTAATAGGTATCCTGATACCTGCCTCTAATCCAAATCTCCACCGTTCAGCCATGTTGCCAAATAAAACATACTGGTTTCGGTTGATGATCAGAAAATCAAAACCGTTGCCAATACTTTGGGCAAACTCGAAACCTGCTTGCGGTGCTAAAATGAATTTTTCTGTATTAGAACCTAAACCTGCCCCCATTCTGAACCTGACGGCTGTATTTACATTACGCCAAAGAACAGGTTTAAGAACAAATCCACCCATGACAGATTTAGTTTTTACTTCTTCATATTTTTGGTAATACTCTGCGAAGATTTCATTTTGATTAAAATACTTAGTGCTGATATCCAAACTTAGCGTAGTGGAAAAGGCATCGTTAAAAAAGTAACCGCCTCTAATGCTTAAAAATTTCGTTCCGTTTTGAGCCTTAACATTTGTGCCTAGCAGAAATATTGATAAGGCAATAAATAATGTCTTTTTCATTATAGGGTATCTGCATTAAGAACGTCCGAATAATCAAGCTGTAAGGTGATTACCCTACCTGATATTTGTTTTTCCGAAAGTTCAATGGTAAGAACTTTGTTATCAGGGAATGTGAATTTTTTGAATGCAAACACATTTCTATACTTACGTTTAAAGGCTGATTTTTCGTAAAGCTGATAAGCTGGTTTAAGTTCAATGGATTGAACGTTTGTAGCTTTGGTTATGCGCTTATCATCAATTTTAAAACGAAACTCGTCAATATCATATTTCAGATTAGTTGAGTTGGTGTAAGTAACATCAACAAAAACGTAATCATCTACAGTATAAACGTTGTTAATTTGGGCTGTCATTCCGTAGGCCGTTGAACGTACCGCATGGCTTCTTGTACCATTTTTTAAAGCGGTCATAGCGTAGTTATGCAAATCGTTTTGTGACATTGGAATACTACCAACATCTAAAGGATTAGTGTTTTTCGGTAGGATTTCGATTTGAGTTTGAACGTTGCTTTCATTTTCTGTGTACCAAACATCGTACTGGGCAATGAATTTTTCTCCCACAATGGTTACAATTCCTAAACTATGATTTACAAAACCATATTGCTTTATGCTGTCGGGTATAAATTTCAAGCGTAGAACATTTTTTACTGGCAAATCTCCCAACATAGATTTTGTCGAGATATCGGCATATTGAATAGGCTCGGGAGAAACAAAATGCAGTGATACATCTTTAGTTAAATAAATCCTTTCGAGCTTGTTTTTTAAAAGAGTTCCGTCCGTGCCTTTCTCCTGCGCAAAACTGTTGATGGCAAAAAGAAAAAATGAGGCTAAAAATAAAAATGTCTTTTTCATGTGTGTAAGATTAGTAGTTGTTTTGTTGTTCTTTTAGTTCATCAGGGTCAATTAAGTACACATAAGAAGCATACTTTAATTTCGCTTTGTTCTGCCTGATCAGTTTTGATACTGCGGTAGATGTTGAGGTAAATAGTTTAGATAAGGCACTCATGTAAAGTTGATTTGCGTTCTCTGGATTTTGTTGCATCTGAACGCTTGAACCAATGTCGCTTATCTCTTTTGTAAATGCCCTAAATGATGATGCAGGAACATAAAGCCCCTCCATACCGTCTAAGTCATAAATAGCTAACTTAACAGGTAGTATTTTATCGTCAGTCATTACAGAAAGGACGGTTAATTTAACCCTCTGCTCGTCAAATCCTGATATCAGGGCATAGATGTAAGTGCCTTTTTTTATTAGGTGTTTTCCTGCTTTAATATCTTCCAGTAAACGAATACGAACCCTAGAACCTGCGTAACCAGCAATTGACTGGTCTATGATCGCCTTAATAAAATTGTTCGATTTGCTAACCGTAACAGTATTGAATGCACTGTTAACGTCTGTTGCTTTTACTACGTCCAATTTTGGCAGTTTAACAGAAACGTTGTCAACCTTTTTTAGTAAGTCCTCTTGTTGTTTCTGTCCTTTATAATCAGGGTCACTACTTTTACCGATGCTATCAATAACTTTCATTTGTTCTCTGAAAAGTTGCATCGGGTCTTCGTATTTTTCCCTCGATTTACTTTCGGGATTACGGTTTCCGCTCTTTCCTTGTCCTTGTAGATTTGATAGAGCATTTGCCAACTCTCTATCTTCCCTGCTCATGCTGTTACCAGTATTTCGGTTTTCATAGGCCGACATGCTTTGAGGGATGCTGTTACGGCCTGAATAAGCTGAATAACCGCTACCTTTGCTTTTAGTGTTAGACTGGGGGTATTTAGCCTTAAAAGCATTATCTATACTGTCAAGCATATACTTTTCTCTATCGTTGTACTGGCCTTGTAGCTGTCCTCTATCTTCAACATCTTCACTTAAATTACCTACGGCTGTATAACCGTCTCCCTCTTTATAGCTGTCCTTAAAAGCATCTAGTTTTGTTCCGATATCTTTGCTTTTAACGCCATCGGATACTGGTGCTATGTCCGTTTGTAATTCAGGTTTGTTCTCTGCTGTTTTCTCATCATTCTTACTGAAAGATTTGTAAGAGTAAAAGAATAGAAACAGAAAAGGCAGTATGATTACGGGAATAACATATTTTGGTTTTTTAAAATCTATTTTCATCGCTTTTCTATTTTTTAGGTTTTTGTTGGTGGATTTCAAATTGTTTGATAGCCTCCTCTAAGAATAGGGTATCTTGATGGGTAAGCTTTGGTTTCTTTAAAACCTGTTCTACTTGTTCTCGCAATTTGATTAGATCATAAACCTTTTCGCCTACCCTGTAGGTCTGCCCCACACCATCAGAAACATTGGTTGCTACACCAGCGCTTTCTTTAACATAATGTGGCATTTTTTCATTTTGCCGTTGACTTGGCGAAAAGACTATGAAACACATAATAAGCGAAAAGGCAATTGCTACAAGCATTCCGATAAAGACCTGTTTAGAATGACTGCTGATAAATCCTTTGCTTTTCTGTTCTGCTACTGTAAAATATTTACTGAACTCTCTTTTAATCTCCGAGGTAACTGTTACATCGGGGTCTTGATTAGAACTGATTTTTTTGAACATTGGTTAAGTCTTTATTTTCTAAGGTTTTCCAGTTGGTTATTAAAACCCCATGCGAATTATTATCACTTCTAGGGATATCCTTTAAACCGCCCGTAGTAATAAGCGATCGGGTAACGGTTAAACTTCGTCTTTCAATAATCTGCTTTCCGTAGAAAATAAATTTCTTGTTGACCATATCTAATTTTATGCTGTCGGTTTGTAAAGTCAAAACAGAACTGGATGAAAGAATAGAGGTGAAATAACCTTTTTCTTTAAGGTTGTTATATTGTAATGCCCCACTTTCATCTATCAGGTACATCGCCCTTTTCATTTGATAATCGATATACTTATCATCAGGTGTAAGGGAAAAGAAAATACTGTGAAATAAATCAACCGAGGCTTTGTATTCAGCAGGTCGGTTAAGTTGCATATTGGTTTGTTTCGCCAATATCGGAACGCTATTGTCAAGAATATAAATATTCTCCCGAGCGTTGCTAACCTGTTTGTATGCAAAGAATGATACAATAAATACTACCACGATGGATGCTATAAAACTCCCAACGGCAATAACTAAGGCTAGTCTTATTTTATGTTCGATGTTTTTGATTAACATATTAAGATGTGTTTAAATGAAAAGGGCTTGAAAAATTCAAGCCCTTAATCGTTGTTTATTTGTGTGTAAAAAGAAAATACTATTGTTCTATTGGTGGAGCTGGTGGAGATCAGTGAACCTGACCGAGCATTTTAATAGTGTTTTGGATTTCTGCAGTCCGGGATCTTCACAAAAAACACTATCGTTTTCGATGGCGCTTTTATTCCTGGGCGAAGCAAAAGAATAGTGTTTACTTTAATAATCCTT
>Ga0308163_10001278_pt1 | contig 28842 bp, 30 predicted proteins | sample PhyTR1_FD_201037 | JGI IMG/M metagenome (GOLD analysis project Ga0308163, IMG submission 201037) | Phyllosphere microbial communities from UC Gill Tract Community Farm, Albany, California, United States - DLSLT.R1 | ecosystem: Host-associated > Plants > Phyllosphere > Unclassified | place: USA... | reverse complement strand
GGTGGCGGAAGTGAGTTTCTCGGACTGGACGAGCGGCGGCGCCGTGCGCCATCCGGTGTTCCAGGGGCTGCGCAAGGACAAGCCGGCCAGGAACATCACGCGTGAGCAGGCGCTTGCCGTGGAAGCTGTCGTCGATGAGGTGACAGATGATGAGCCAGTGGCCGCACAGGGCAAATTGCCGGCATCGCTGAAGATCACCAACGGCGAGCGCGTGATCGACAAGGCGTCGGGCGCCACCAAGCTGGCGCTGGTGCGTTATTACGCGCTGGTGGGCGACCTGATGATGGAACATCTGAAAGGCCGGCCGGTGTCGCTGGTGCGCGCGCCCGAAGGCGTGGGTGGCGAGCTGTTTTTCCAGAAGCACGTCGACGTGCGCAAGATGCCCGGCCTGCGCGACCTGGACCAGGCGCTCGACACGGAGCACCCACCGATGCTCGAAGTGGCCACGCCGCTGGGCATCCTGTCGTCGGCGCAGTGGAACGTGGTGGAGATCCATACCCAGAATGCGTTCAAGGGCAGTTACCAGAAACCGAACCGGATGGTGTTCGACCTCGATCCGGGCGACGGCATCAAGTGGCCCGAGATGCAGGAAGCGGCGCAGCTGATGCACGCCTTCCTGGACGAACTGGGCTTGCCGGCGTTCCTGAAGACCAGCGGCGGCAAGGGTTTGCACGTCGTGGTGCCGATCAAAGGGAACCACGACTGGGACACGGTCAAGCGCTTCTCGCAGGCCATCGTGCACCACATGGCGCAAACGCTGCCCGAGCGCTTTGCCTTCAAGAGCGGCCCGAAAAACCGCGTGGGGAAAATCTTCATCGACTACCTGCGCAACGGGCAGGGCGCCACGACGGTGGCGGCATGGTCGGCGCGTTCGCGCCCGGGGCTGGGGATTTCGGTGCCGCTGGGCTGGGATGAGCTGGAGACGCTGACGTCGAGCGACCAGTGGACGGTCGCCAATGTGCACGAGCGGCTGGATGTGGGAAATACGCCGTGGCAGGACTATGCCACGGCGGCCAGGACACTGACCAAAGCGATGAAGCAGCTCGGGTTCAGGCCCTGAGGGTGAGGGCAGGCGTGGTGCGCTAGGCTTCGTTCCGGAAGATGCCGCGCACGTTCATGGCCAGCAGCGCGACCTGCAGCGCGATGAGCGCCCACGCTTCGTCGTGCAGGCCCCAGACGATCCACAGCACATTGCTGAAGATGAAGGTCCAGAAGCCCAGGATACGGCGCTCGGCGCGCTTGGCGCCGACCAGGTAGGCGGCAATCAGGCTGACGGCCATCGCAGGCCATTGGAGAAAGTCGATGAATCCGTCCATCCTCACGCCGCCTTCTTGCGCGCAGGCGCCTTGGTTGCGGCCTTGGCCGCCGCCTTCTTTGCAGCTGGCTTGGCCGCTGCCTTGGTAGCAGTGGCACGGGCCCCTGATGTCGCCGCCGCCTTGCGCGCACGTGGCGGTGGCTGATCATCCTCACTGTCCTCGTCGTCGGCCGGTTTGCGCGACTTGCGTGGTGGCGGATCGTCGTCGTCATCGTCGTCGTCAAGGGCGGCCAGCGCCGCCTTGGCCGGCTTCTTGCCAAGGCTGGCCTGGAGCAGGGCAACCAGGTCGATGACCTTGCCGGTGGTGCGCTTTTCCTTCTCCGGCTCGGGCTGCGTGATGGTCTTGGTCTGCTTGGCCTTGATCTTTTTCTTGACCAGGGCCAGCACGTCTTCGCGGTAGCTGTCGTGGTACTGGGCCGGCGCCCAGTCTTCGCTCATCCCCTCGACCAGGGCCATCGCCATCTTGAGTTCCTTGACGGTGACGGCAGCCGTTTTTGAATTGGGCGACGGGATCTTGAGTTCACCCGCGTCGCGCATCTCGTCCGGGTAGCGCAGCGTATTAAGGACGATCGTGTCGCCCACGCAGATCAGCGCCGCCAGATGCTGCTTGACGCGGATGACCACGTGCGCGATCCCGATCTTGCCTGCTTCGCGCAGCGTCTCGCGCAAGAGCGCATAGACTTTCGCGCCGCCCTTGCCGGGCGCCAGGTAATAGGGCTGGTCGTAGTAGATCAGCGGCACATCGCCGGCATCGACAAAGGCCTGGATGTCGATCGTCTGCGTCGCTTCCGGGTTGGCGCGGCGCAGGTCTTCGTCCGACAGCACGACGTACTCGCCGTCCTCGTACTCGTAGCCTTTAACGATGTCGTCCCACACGACTTCCTTGCCATTGCCCTTGTTGTAGCGTTTGAACCCGACCGGCGAAAAATCGCGACGGTCGAGCATCGTCAGGTCGAGCCCCTTGGTTTCGACCGCGGGGTACATATCGACCGGAATGTGGACCAGTCCGAAACTGATCGCGCCCTTCCACATGCTGCGTGCCATTGGCTGCTCCTCGCGGTGGGTCGGTTATTCGCCGACGACGCCGGTCACCGGCAGCACGATACCCGTGATGTAGCCCGAGCACACGGGCGAGGCCAGGAACACATAGGCGGGCGACAGCTCTTCAGGCTGGGCTGGGCGCCGGTAGTCGGTGCTGGCGCCGAATTCGGTGATGTCGTCCGGGCCCTTGTCGGCCGGGTTCAGTGGTGTCCACACAGGACCCGGTGCCACCGCGTTCACGCGGATGCCCTGGTCGAGCAGGCTGCCGGCCAGCGACATCGTGAACGCGTGGATCGCGCCTTTGGTCGACGAATAGTCGATCAGCTTGGCCGAGCCTTTCAGGCCGGTCACCGAGCCTGTATTGATGATCGACGCGCCGCGCTTGAGGTGCGGCACGACGGCCTTGGCCATGTGGAAGTAGCCGAAGATATTGGTGCGGAAGGTCTCTTCGAAACGCTCTTCGGTGATATCGAGGATCGAATCGGCGTGTTCCTGGAATGCGGCGTTGTTCACCAGAACATCCAGTCGGCCAAACTCTTTGACCACCTGCTGCACGGCGTCGTTGCAGAATGCCGGATCCTTGACGTCGCCCGCGATCGTGATGCAGCGGCGGCCTTCGGCCTCGATGCAGCGCTTGGTCTCTGCGGCGTCGACGTCCTCGTTCAGATACATGACGGCCACGTCGGCGCCTTCGCGTGCGAACAGCACCGCGACTGCGCGCCCGATGCCCGAGTCGGCGCCGGTGACGATGGCGGCCATGCCGTCAAGCTTGCCGCTGCCCTTGTAGCCCTTGGCCATGAATTTCGGCTTGCTTTCCATATCGGCTTCGAGTCCCGGCTTGGCCAGGTGCTGCGCCGGCATCGGCGGCGCAGGCTGGTCAACCCCGGTCTGGACGGCTTCTTTGCTCTCGGATTCGTCTTTTTTGGCGTCGCGCGCGTCCTGTTCTTCCTGGATGGCTCGCTGCTTTGCTGCCACGTCGTCTTGATGTGCCATGGTGATTCTCCCGTGAGTGTGGTTTCGTTCGCAAGAGTATTCGGTGCGCACCCTGGTGCGACGGTGCGCTCCCACACACAGGACGACAATTGCTATGCTTGGCATGCCCGCTTATGGCAAACTTGCCTTGCAGCCATGCCGACAGGGTGCGGCTGGACCCATATCTGGAGATTCACCATGCATCAAGAAGACGGCGCGCGCGAGGACTTCACCTGTGTCTTCGTCAATCCGGTCGGCCAGCGCCGCGCCGATTTCCAGCACGGTTGCGACGGCATGTTCGCCAATCTGCGCGTGGCGGCAGGGGCCGAGCAGGCGCGCGCGCTGCTGGCGCGCGAACCGGCCGACCTGCTCGTGCTGGACCTGGAACGCTGCGACCCCGGCATCGACCTGGCGGCGCTGGGCGCTCTGGTCGCGGAGCGCGCCGGCGCGCCGGTGCTGGTGCTGTGTCCTTTCACGAACGCGCGCTGGCTGCCGGCGCTGATGGCGTTCGGTCCGCTCGACTATGCCATCGGCCCGCTGCGCGCGCAGCAGACCCGCGCGCTGCTGGCCGCGCGCATGCGCACTGGTTTCAGTGTCGTGGCGCCACGCGTGCCCACGCCAGCGGAAACCGAGCTGCGCACGCTGCTGGCAGTGCGCAGCGCCTGTCAGCAGGCACTGGCCGATGCCGACGACAGCGTACGCTTTGCCGAGCGCCTGTGCGCCGCGCTGGCCGGCTGGCCCGGCGTCGTGCATGCGGCGCTGTTCCAGCATCGCGATGGCGACCTGCATCTTGAGGCCGAGCAGGGCGTGGACGGCCTGCACCTGATGGCGCTGCTCGCGCACGATGGCCGCTTGCTGCAATCGCCGCTGCGCCATGCGTTCCCCGGCCTGCTGGCGGCGGCAACAGGTGAATTCACGCTGCTCGATACGCTCGACAAGGCGGGCGAACCGGCGCTGGCGGCGCGCCTGGACACCTTTGGTGCGCGCATGATCGTCGGCGTGCCGATCCCGGCGCCGGGACCGGGCGGGCCGCTGGGCTCACTGTGCCTGCTGTTCGGCGACGCGCAGCCGTTCTCGCCCGCGCAGTTGCAGGCACTGGACGATCTGGCCGGGCTGGCCGCGCATGGCCTGCGCATGGCCGAGGTCACGCGCGAGAACGAAGCGCTGCTGGCGCGCATCACGCACCTGGCCACCACCGACGCCCTGACCGACCTGGCCAGCCGCCGCCACGGCGAAGGCTTGCTGGAACAGGAAATCAAGCGTGCACGCCGCTACCGGCTGCCGCTGGCGCTGATCCTCCTCGATATCGACCGCTTCAGTCAGATCAACGACACCTTCGGCCACCCGGTGGGCGACCTCGTGCTGCGCACGGTGGCCGACACGGCGCGCGCGCTGCTGCGCGCGAGCGATGTGCTGGTGCGCTCGGGCGGCGAGGAATTCCAGGTCATCGCGTCGCACACGAGCGCGATTGACGCGCTGAAGATGGCCGAAAAGCTGCGCGCGGCCATCGAGCAGGTCGAAATACCCGGATGTGACCACGTCACGATCAGCCTCGGCGTGGCCCAGCTGGGCGAGGGCGAGAGCGGCGACTCGATGGCGGTGCGCACCCACGCCGCATTGGCGCGCGCCAAGCGCGCCGGCCGCAATTGCATCGAGCTGGCGATGTCCTGATACGTTCGGGTGCAGCGCGCACCTTTGCGGTGCGCGTCGCTGGCAAAATAGATGTCCCACGCCACGTCAGGACGCTGGCACGCATCGTGCTGTTTCATCATGCATGCGCGATTGCTTCTCCACCGATGCACCCACCGTGTTCCCCGCCTGGCAAGCCAGCCTGGCGCTGGGCTTCGTGCGCGATGGCGCCACGACGCGCCTCGTGCGCCGCACGCACCGCGGCCCGCTGCGGGTCCAGAAGGCGCTGTATCCGGAAGGCCCCGGCGCCTGCCATGTCATCGTCGTGCACCCGCCGGGCGGCGTGGTCGGCGGTGACCGGCTCGAGATCGACGTCGACGCCGGCCCCGCTTGCAGCGTGCTGACCACCAGTCCCGGCGCGGCCAAATGGTACCGCGCCAACGGCCGCGTGTCGCAGCAGGCGGTGCGCCTGCGGGTTGGCGCGGGCGCCGCCATCGAATGGCTGCCGCAGGAAACCATCTTCTACGACGCGGCCAGCGTCGACCTCGAGCACGAGGTCGATCTCGCCGCTGGCAGCGTCTATATCGGCAGCGAAGTGCTGTGCTTCGGCCGCGTGGCCGCAGGCGAAGTGTTCACGCGCGGACGGATCCGCCAGCGCACGCGCATCCGCCAGGAGGGCCGCCTGCTGTGGTGGGAGCAGGGCATTCTGACTCCCGACCGCATCGCCAGCCCCCTCGGCATGCGCGGCCATGCGGTGTGCGCGACCTTGCTCGCCGTCGGCCGGCCCGTGTCCGCCGCGCTGCAGGCCCACGTGCGCGCGCTCGACCCGCAACTGGCGTCGAGCCAGGTGAAGTCGGTGTTCGTCGCACGTTATCTCGGCCACGATGGCGAAGCGGCGCGCGCCGTCATGGCGCAGGTGTGGGCATTGCTGCGGCCCCATTTGCTCGACCGCCCGGCGTGCTCGCCGCGCATCTGGCTTACTTAGAACAGACCCGCCCATGGACCTGACGCCCCGCGAAAAAGACAAGCTGCTGATCTTCACTGCCGCATTGCTCGCCGAACGCCGGCGTGCGCGCGGCCTCAAGTTGAACTACCCGGAAGCCGTGGCCCTGATCACGGCCGCCATCATGGAGGGCGCGCGCGACGGCCGCAGCGTGGCCGAGCTGATGAGCGAAGGCACGACGATCCTCGCGCGCAGCGACGTGATGGAAGGCGTGCCCGAAATGATCCCCGATATTCAGGTCGAGGCGACGTTCCCGGACGGGACCAAGCTCGTGACCGTCCACCATCCGATTCCCTAGCCGGAGCCCAGCGTGATCCCAGGCGAATACTTTCTCGACGACGGCGATATCGAACTCAACGTCGGTCGGCGCACGCTGACCGTGGTCGTGGCCAATGCCGGCGACCGGCCGGTGCAGGTCGGCTCGCACTATCACTTTTATGAAGTCAATCCCGCGCTGCAGTTCGAGCGCGACGCGGCGCTCGGCATGCGGCTGAACATTGCGGCCGGCACCGCGGTGCGCTTCGAGCCGGGGCAGCGGCGCACGGTGGAACTGGTCGACCTGGCGGGTGAGCGGATCGTGCATGGTTTCCAGGGCCGCGTGTCGGGGCCGTTGCCCGCGGCCGTGCCTTTCACTCCAGGAGACGCATGATGGTCACGCTCAGCCGCCAGGCCTACGCCGACATGTATGGCCCGACCACGGGCGACCGCATCCGCCTGGCCGACACCGAGCTCGTGATCGAGATCGAACGCGACTTCGCGACCTATGGCGAAGAGGTCAAGTTCGGCGGCGGCAAAGTCATCCGCGACGGCATGGGCCAGTCGCAGCGCCTGCGCGAGGGCGTGATGGACACCGTCATCACCAATGCCGTCATCATCGATCACTGGGGAATCGTCAAGGCGGATATCGGCATCAAGGATGGCCTGATCGCGGGCATCGGCAAGGCGGGCAACCCGGATATCCAGCCGAATGTCACGATGGCCATCGGCGGGGCCACCGAGATCATCGCCGGCGAAGGCATGATCGTCACGGCCGGTGGCGTCGACACGCACATCCACTTCATCTGCCCGCAGCAGATCGACGAGGCGCTGTATTCCGGAATAACGACGATGCTGGGCGGCGGCACCGGACCGGCCGTCGGCACGGCCGCCACGACCTGCACGCCGGGCGCCTGGCACATTCATTCGATGCTGCAGGCGGCCGACGCGTTTCCGATGAACCTGGGCTTTTTCGGCAAGGGCAACGTCAGCCAGCCCGGTCCGCTCGAAGAGCAGGTCCATGCGGGCGCCGTGGGCCTGAAGCTGCACGAGGACTGGGGCAGCACGCCCGCGGCGATCGACAACTGCCTGTCGGTGGCCGGACGGCTGGACGTGCAGGTGGCACTGCACTCCGACACGCTCAACGAGGCGGGCTTTCTGGAGTCGACCGTGGCGGCGTTCAAGGGCCGCACGATCCACACCTTCCATACCGAGGGCGCCGGCGGCGGCCATGCGCCGGACATCATCGCGGCCGTGGGCTACGACAACGTGCTGCCGTCGTCGACCAATCCCACGCGCCCGTTCACGGTCAACACGCTCGACGAGCACCTGGACATGCTGATGGTCTGCCACCACCTCGACCCCGCGATTGCGGAAGACGTGGCGTTTGCCGAGTCGCGCATCCGGCGCGAGACGATCGCCGCAGAGGACATCCTGCACGACCTGGGCGCGATCTCGATGATGTCGTCGGACTCGCAGGCGATGGGCCGCGTGGGCGAGACGATCATGCGTACCTGGCAGACGGCGCACAAGATGAAGGTGCAGCGCGGCGCACTGGCGGGCGACTCGTCACGCAACGACAATGCCCGCGTCAAGCGCTACATCGCCAAGTACACGATCAATCCGGCCATCACGCATGGCATCGCGCACGCCGTGGGCTCGATCGAGGTGGGCAAGATCGCCGACATCGTGTTGTGGCGCCCGGCCTTCTTTGGCGTCAAGCCGTCGATGGTGGTCAAGGGCGGGATGATCGCGGCGAGCCTGATGGGCGACCCGAATGCCTCGATCCCGACGCCGCAGCCGGTGCATTACCGGCCCATGTTCGGCGCGTTTGGCGGCGGCCTGCGCAAGTCGTTCACGTTTGTGTCGCAAAGCGCGTTCGAGGCCGGCATCGCAGGCACGCTGGGACTGAACAAAACGACGATCGCCGTGCGCGGCACGCGCGGCCTGCGCAAGCGCGACATGATCCACAACGGCGCCACGCCGCACATGGAAGTCGATCCCGAAACCTATGAAGTGCGCGCCGACGGCCGCCTGCTGGTCTGTGAGGCGGCGAGCGTGCTGCCGCTGGCGCAGCGTTACTTCCTGTTCTAGAGGCCATCCATGATTTCACTGCATACCCGCATCGCTGTCGCCGACGTCGTGCACGACACGCTGGTGCTGCCGTTCGAACAACGGGAGCGCTGCCGCCAGCGCGCGTGCCTGGCCTCCGGCGAAGAAGTCGCGCTGTTTCTCGTGCGCGGCACCGTGCTGCGCGATGGCGATCTGCTGCTGGGCGAAGGTGGACGTGTCGTGCGCATCGAGGCTGCGCTGGAGGCGACGTATGTCGTGCGCTGCGGCGACCCGACGCTGCTGGCGCGCTGCGCCTTTCACCTGGGGAACCGCCATACGCAGACGCAGGTGGGCCCGGGCTGGCTGCGCATCCGTGTCGATCCGGTGCTGCGCGAGATGGTCGCGGGGCTGGGGGCCGACGTCGGTGAAGAGCTCGCGAAATTCGAGCCGGAGGCGGGGGCGTATGGTGGGGGCCACGGTCATCATCACGAGCAGGGGACGGGCGGCTTGCTGGCGCCGGTGCCGCTGCGCCAGAAGATCCACCGGCCGTCGGACGTCGCGCCAGTTGAACCAGGGCCGGCATGAACGCCGCCAGCCTGCTGCACCTGCTGCAGTTTGCCAGTCCGGCCTTGCCGATCGGCGGCTACAGCTATTCGCAGGGTCTCGAAGCGGCGCTCGAAGAAGGCCTGGTCACAGACGCCGACAGCGCCCGCGCGTGGATCGTACGCTATCTGGATGACGTCGTGGCGCGCTGGGATGCGCCCGTGTTGTGGCGCCTTATGAGGGCGTTCGCTGAGCGCGACGCCGAGACGATTGCGCACTGGGGCGGGTGTTTTCTTGCGTCGCGCGACACGGCCGAACTGCGCGCCGAATCGGTCCAGATGGGCTATTCGCTGAGTCGCCTGATCGCCGAGCTGGGCGTGGCCGATACGCGCGCGCTGGGCGAAGACGTCACGCTGCCGCTGGCGTTTGCCTGCGCGGTCGACGGACTCGATATTCCGCACGAAGAAGCGCTGCTGGCGATGGTATTCGCGTGGGTCGAGAACCAGGTGCTGGTGTGCGTCAAGTCGGTGCCGCTGGGGCAGGTGGCCGGCCAGCGCCTGCTGCTGTCGCTGCGTCCCGAGATCGAGCGTGCCGTTGAACTGGCGCGGCGTTTGCCGGACGACGAGTTGTCGAACTGGGCGCCCGGCCTGTCGATGCTGTCGATGCGCCATGAAGTGCAGCATGGCCGCCTGTACCGGTCGTGATCATCCATCAAGAAGGAGCAAGCATGACAACCTCCAATCCGCTGCGGGTCGGGATCGGCGGGCCGGTTGGCTCGGGCAAGACCGCGCTGTGCGAGCTGCTGTGCCGCCACATGCGCGACACGTACGACATGGCCGTGATCACCAACGATATCTACACGCGCGAAGACATGGACATCCTGCTGCGCGCCGGCGCGCTCGCGCCCGAACGTTTGATGGGCGTGGAGACGGGCGGCTGCCCGCACACGGCCATCCGCGAAGACGCGTCGATCAACCTGGAAGCCATCGCGCGCCTGCAGGCCGATTTTCCGGACCTGCAACTGGTGCTGGTCGAATCGGGTGGCGACAACCTGGCGGCGACCTTCAGCCCGGAGCTGTCCGACCTGACGCTGTACGTGATCGACGTCGCGGGCGGAGAGAAGATCCCGCGCAAGGGCGGGCCGGGCATCACGCGCTCGGACCTTCTGATCATCAACAAGACCGACCTGGCGCCGCATGTCGGGGCCGATCTGTCGGTGATGGCGAGCGATGCACGGCGCCAGCGCGGCGAACGGCCCTTTGTGTTTACCAATCTGCGCACGGGCGAGGGCGTGCAGGACGTGGTCGCGTTCATCCGCGAGCAGGGCCTGCTCGACGCAGTCCACCAATGACACCAGGGAGATGACCATGACGACAAGTTTGCGCGCGCTGCGCCACACCATCCGCCACACCATCTGCCACCACCTGGCCCGCGCGGGCGTGGCCGTGACCGCCCTGACACTGGCGCTGCCTGCGGCCGCGCATCCCGGGCACGCGCCCGACAGCGGCTTCGTGGCCGGCCTGCTGCACCCGGTAACGGGCGTCGACCATTTGCTGGCATTACTGGCCGTGGGCCTCTGGAGCCGCCAGCTGCATGGCTACCTGCTCGCGCCGACGTTTCTCCTGATGATGGCGCTGGGCGCGGCCAGCAGCGGCGGCGTCGCGTTGCCGGCCCTCGAACTGTCGATCGCCGCCACGGTGCTATTGCTGGGTGCTCTGGCAGCATGTGCGCCGCGTCTGCAGCAGCCGCAGCTGGCCGTGCTCACCGTCGGCGCCTGCGCATTCGTGCACGGACTCGCGCACGGCAATGAACTGACCGGCATGGCCAGCGGCGCCGGCTTCATCCTGGCCAGCGCCGGGCTGATGCTGCTGGGCGCCATCCCGGGCGAGCGCCTGCGCCGGCCGCTGGCTGCGGCCATCGGGGCGGCGGGGATCTGGCTCGTGGCGCTGACCGGCTGATGCCCGGCCGGTACGGGTAATTATGCTACGCTAGCGCTCTTTTTACCATCGGCCGTCCCGGCCAGGACTTTCCATGCTTGAGTGGTTGCGCCCGTACCGGCGCGCCGCGCTGCCGGGCGATATCAGCGCCGGCATCGTGGTGGCGATGATGATGATCCCGCAGGGCATGGCCTATGCACTGGTGGCGGGCCTGCCGCCGGCGGTCGGCATCTACGCCAGCATCATCCCGCCCTTGCTGTATGCGCTGTTCGGCACCAGCACGACGCAATCGGTCGGGCCGATGGCGATCATTTCCCTGATGACGGCGTCCACGCTGGCGCCGCTGGCCACGCCCGGCACCGCGCTGTATGGCGTGCTGGCCGCGCAACTGGCCCTATTGTCGGGCCTGGTCCTGCTGCTGTGCGGGCTGCTGCGCATCGGCTTTCTCGCCAATTTCTTTTCACGGCCCGTGATGAGCGGCTTCACCATCGGCTCGGCGATCGTCATCGCATGGGGCCAGCTGCGCACGCTGGTAGGCGGCCCCATCGAGATCGGCATGACGCTGCACTGGCCTAGCATCCTGCTGGGCGTCGGCTCGCTCGTGCTGCTCCTGGCGGCGCGCAGCCACCTGGCGCCGCTGCTGCGCCGGTTGCGCGTGCCGGCAGCGGCGGCCGACGTCGGGTCCAAGCTGGCGCCGATCGCCGTCGTGCTGGGCGCGATGGCGCTCGTGCAGCAGCTGGGTCTCGTGCAGATGGGCGTGGCGACGACGGGCGCCGTGCCGACCGGTTTGCCGGGCCTGAATCTGGCGACGTCGTCTCAGCACTGGCAAGCGCTGCTGCAACCGGCGCTCTTGATCGGCTTCATGGTGTTCTTGATCAGCATGTCGGGCGCGCAGGCGCTGGCCCTCAAGCGCGGTGGCGAGAAACTGGTGAGTAACCGTGAACTGGTGGGCCTGGGCGCCGCGAATATCGGCAGTGCGCTGACCGGTGGTTTTCCCGTCACCGGCAGCATGTCGCGTTCAGCCGTCAATTTTGCGGCCGGCGCCAACACGCAACTGGCCAGCATGATCACGGCGGGCCTGCTGGCGCTGGCGCTCGTGCTGCCCACCGGCTGGCTGGCACTGCTGCCGCTGCCAACGCTCGCTGCGACGATCATCGTGGCCGTGCTCGGGATGCTCGACCTGTCGACGCTGCGCACCGCCTGGCGCTACGACCGCGCCGATGCGCTGGCGCTGCTGGCCACCGCCGGCGGGGTGCTGCTGCTGGGCGTCGAAGCCGGCGTGCTGGTGGGCGTCGCGCTGTCGATGGTCGTGCTGATCTGGCGCGCCAGCCGGCCACATATTGCGGTGCTGGGGCGCATTCGTGGCACCGAACATTTTCGCAATGTCGAGCGCTATTCGGCCGAAACGACGCCGGGTCTGCTGATGCTGCGGGTGGATGCCGGCCTGTTTTTCGGGAATGTGGATGCGGTCAACGAACGCATCGACGAAGAACTCGTTGCCCATGCTGGAACGCGCCATCTGGTGCTGGTGCTGTCGGCCGTGAATGCGATCGATACGTCGGCGCTGTTCGGGCTGGAGGAGTTGAACAGCTCGCTACGCCAGCGCGGCGTGCTGCTGCACCTTGCCGAAGTGAAGGGGCCGGTCATGGACCGGCTCAAGGAAAGCGATCTGCTGGGTAAGCTCGATGGCCAGGTGTTCCTGAGCGCGGCGATCGCGTGGGATCAGCTGGCCGGATCGCGTGCTGTCGGCACGCCAGCCGCGGCCGCGCAGCCGGCAGGTAAGCCCTAGCAGTTCGCGTGCGCTGCGGCGTCAATGCCACCGATGACTATAAGACGGCTGACTGCTCCGCGATGAACTCCCTGAACCATTGTTGAGCGGGGTTGCTGTCGCTACGGCGATGCCATATCAGGTGAAACGTGATTTCCGGCAGCGCCAGGGGGGGCGGAAACATGGCAAGCCGATGGCTGGCCTGCGAATGATCCGCTACACGCTTGAGGGTGGTGGCAGCCATATTTGTGCGCGCAATGACCGCGGGCACGGCAAACAGTTGCGGCAAGGTCAAGGCAAGCTGGCGTTGCTTGCCCTGTTGCGCGAGGATTTGATCGACCAGACCATGCAACTGCCCTTCGGGTGATACGAGCACGTGCTGCAGGTCGAGATAGGTGCGCAAGTCCATCGGGCCACTGGCCGCCGGATGGCCGGTCGACACGATCGTGACAAACCCATCGCGCATGAGCGGTCGGGTCATGATGCGGGCATCCATCACGGTCGGTGCCACGCCAATGGCGACATCGATCGATCCGGCATCGAGCAGATCGACCGCTGTATCCCGGTCGTTGAACGCGAGCACATTCAACGATATGCCGGGCGTGGCTCGTTCAAGCGCTTCCACAAGCGCCGGCAGCAGGATCAGCGTGGGATAGTCCTGCAGGCCCAGTTTGAACGTCGCCGACGCCGTCGCGGGTTTAAAGGCGGGCTGCGTCAGCATCGCCAGTTCGATCTGACGCAGGGCCGCGGCCACAGGCAGGGCCAGATCGCGTGCACGTGCGGTGGGAACCAGGCCGGCACTGCTGCGTTGGAACAAAGGGTCGCCCAACAAAGTTCGCAAGCGCGACAAGGCGGCGCTCATTGCCGGCTGGCTGACGCCCACCCGGGCTGCAGCGCGCGTGACATTGCATTCGTTGATCAGCGCGTCAAACGCGACCAGCAAGTTCAAATCCAGGCCATGAAAATCCATGAAGCAAATAATACGGTATATCGGTTATTTGTTGGACTGATCGAACCGCAGGGGACAAACTGGCGCTTCATTCAACTTCGAGCAGATCCCTGATGAATACGTCAATGCCCGCCTCGGCGCACCAGCTACGCACTGAACTCACCGTCGTGGAAACCCTGTACCGCGCGTTCAGCGAACAGAACCCGGATCTTGTCGATGCCGTGCTCGCCCCGGCGTGGGAAGACATTCCGCTGGCTCCGGGTCAGGGCCCGGGTCCTGCTGGCATCAAGCCGATTATCCGGATGCTGTCAGCCGCATTTCCGGACGTGCACATCACCATCCATGACACGATTCAGGCGCCTGGGAAGGTTGCCGTGCGCGCGGAGATCAGCGGGACGCATCTGGGCGAGCTGTTCGGCATCGCGCCCACTGGCAAAAAAGTCAGCTTCAGGTTGCACGAGTTTCACACGCTTGAAGGCGGCCTGATCACCACCACCTGGCATATGGAGGACTGGTTTGGTCTCTTCCTGCAGCTTGGTCAGTTCCCGCCACAAGGCTGAACCTGTTTACCGCCATTGAACGGTGTCAGGCCCGCTTGCGCTGCGCAGATTGCTCGTCGCGCGGCGGGGCCAGCACGATCGGCGCGGCATTCTCCGGGTACAGCGCCTGGCTCCCAACGTAGACGGCGCGGATGGCGTCCATGTCGCGCTCGACGTCGCCGGTTGGCGTCATCGTATCGACGAGGCTCAGCTCTTTCTTGCCGTAGTCAAAACGCACCAGCACCATCGGCACGTTGGCCGTGACGGCCAGGTGGTAGAAGCCGCTTTTCCAGTTGGGGCGGTAGGCACGCGTGCCTTCCGGCGTGATGCCGATCCAGAACGATGGCGCAGCAAGCATGGTGTCGGCCAGCTGGCGCGTCGCGCCCATCGGCGCGCGGCGGTCGACCGGGACGCCGCCCCAGTGACGCATCAGGCGGCCCATCGGTCCCCGGAACAGCGTGTCCTTGGCCAGCCACTTGAACTGCGTGCCCATGGCCCACGTGGCCAGCAGGCCGATCGGGAAATCCCAGTTCGATGTATGCGGATAGATGACGCAGACGCCGTGCGGCCCTGGCAACGGTTTGAAGAACACCTTCCAGCCGAAGGACTGCAGTACGCGCAGCGCCGCGCGCTGGCGCAGGGTGGGCAGGGCTGCAGGGCGCAGCAAGTAGTCGGTCATCGGGTCTCCGGAGGGTGGCGTCAGTCATCTGCAAGGGCTGCAGTTCTTACGCTCGATAAAATCAAGCGTGCGATTCTAGCCCGCGCAGGAAGGGGTCACAAGCAAAATAGTGGTGACGGGTATGCGCTGTGGTTATCATGTCGTTGTCCGATTCACCACACTATGAAGAGAAAAACACCGTTGTTATGACCATGGCCATCACGATTTACCACAATGCCCGCTGCGGCACATCGCGCAACACGCTGGCCGCCATCCGCGACGCCGGTCACGAACCGCAGATCATCGACTACCTGGCCAATCCGCCAACGCGTGACACGCTGACCCGCTTGATTGCCGATGCCGGCATCACGGTGCGGGAGGCCGTGCGCAGCAAGGAAGCGGTCTTCACCGAATTGGGGCTGGACCAGCCGGGCATCAGCGACGCTGCACTGCTGGACGCAATGCTCGCGCATCCGATCCTGATCGAGCGGCCATTTGTCGTGACACCCAACGGCGTGCGGCTATGCCGGCCATTCACACGGGTGCACGAGATTCTTTAGGCGGGCCGCCCACGATCACCGGCATGTAGGTCTCCATGAATGGCGCAGGCATGCGGCGCGGCCGGCCGCTCGAGAGTTCGATGCAGACCAGGTCCCAGCGGCCGCGCAGCACCGTGGCGCCATCGCTGTCGCGCACGAGCTGGAAGCGCCGTTCCATCGACAGCTTGCCGTCGCCGCCCACCAGCCAGGTAGCCAGGCGCAGTGCTTCGCCGACGAACGTCGGCAGCAGGTAATCGTATTCGCCGCGCCGGATCGCCATCGCCCGGTCCAGGCGCCGGTAGTCGTCGAGCGACAGGCCGAGGCTGTCGGAATGCGCCCAGCCGGCCTGCTCGCACCAGCGTACGTACACGGCATTGTTGGTATGGTTCAGGCCATCGATGTCGCCGGCCTGTGGCGTCACTGCCAGGATGAACGGTTGCGGATAATCCCAGTCCAATGTGCTGTCTCCGTGAGCGGCAGGGGGCCGCAAGTCCGTTCATTTTACGGCAGGGTCGCGTGACGGTGGATGGCGAGCGCGCGGCTTGTCAGCGGCTCAGTCGCGCTTGAACTGCACCCGGGTCGGGCACTCGATCGTGCCAGCGAAGCCCCCGCCGCCGGCGGTGTCGAACGAGGTCGCGCCGCCAGCCTGGGCGCCGAACGGGCTCGGCCTGATGCCACCGCCGGTGCGGCACCAGGTGCGCCCGCCCAGGCGGAAGCGGTACACGATGACACCGTCCGGCGCCGTATAACTTTCCGATACCAACGTGCGCGAGGTGTCCACACGGGCATTGCCGACGGCCTGCGCGAAGCGCTGCCACTTGTTGTCGCCCGGGTCCAGCGGCGCCAGTTTGCCTTTGCGCAGCTCGTGATCAACCGCGCCTGCCGTGCGTTTGCCGCGGCTGGCCAGGCTGTCGTCGCCCGCGGCGATGGTGTCTTGTGCTGAGCCGGACGGGGTGGGGAACGCGTCTGCGGCGGGTTCGCTCGTGGCCGCAGGCGGTGCAGTGTCTGCAGGCGCTGGCGTGATTGGCTGTAGCACTACTGATGGTGCGGTAGGAACGGCGCGCGCAGGAACTGCCTGCGCTGCGCGCGGTCGTGATGACGCTGCGGCCGCGGGTGCAGAAGGTGCAGTGGAAGAACGCGAAGGCGCCGGCGCCAGCACCGCCACTACGATGAATTCACAGGGCACCGATATAACCGCCGGCAGCGCCCGCACGCCCGTCGCCTGCAACCACCACCAGCCCAGTAGCAGGTGCAGGCCAAGGGTGAGTGCAAGCGGCCAGCCGGGCGTGCGGCGTGGCGTCAGGACCCCGGCAGCCAGCATGTGGCGATCAGCCTTTTGGTGCGCTCAGCTTCGCCTTGATCGCCACGCAGCGCTGATCGTCCTGCAGCGTGTCGAGCAGCGTGCGGCGCGTGAACGCCGACAGGTCCGTCATTGTGGCAGCTGCGCGGCTCAGGCGCGCCACGCTTTGCGGCGTGCAGGTCGCCGGGATCATCGTGCCCGCATACGCGCGCATGAAGACCGGGCCGCCCGTCTTGTCCACTTGCGGCAGGCGCGCCAGGCGTGCATCGGCATCGCGCTCATTGAGCGCGCCCTGTTCGGCCGGGAAGATGCTGCCCATCGCGGTGCGGATACGCGAGAACGGCAACGCCGTCTTCTGGTCTTCGATCTGCTTGACCCAGTCTGCCTTGACGGCGGCGTCGGGACGGATGACGGTCGCTGCCACGGCCGCGATCTGGCCGGCGTCCGACTTGTCGCGCGCGGACTCCTGCGCGATCAGGTCGAACGCGCCCGGGTAGTTGTAGCGGTTCAGGTGCGCGATGATCGACCAGCGCTGTGGCTGGCCAACCGGCACGCCGGCGGCGTCGACCTTGCCATCGAGGATGCCGGCCAGGCGCGTGAGCGCATCCGGGCTGCTGGCCACGCTCACGTACTGGTTGAACCAGCGACGCTGGAAGTCGGCATTGCCCTTGTTGGCCAGTACGCCGTCCCATGCCATCTTTTCCAGTGCCAGCGTGGTCTGGCGCGTGTAGGCGTTGTTCAGGTTCATCGCGTCCAGGTAGGCCTTCGACTCGCTCACCTTGCCCAGCACATCGCCCAGCAGCGTGTAATCCTTCTCGAGCGGCGCATTGTTCAGCGCCACGGTGATGAAGTCGTTCAGTGGCAGTTCGGCGTCGCGCACGCCGTCCCACAGGCTTTGCCACAACATCGCGCGCAGCAGCGGATCGTCGACCTTGGCCAGGTTCGTGCGCGCGGTGGCGAACGAGCGCCCGTCCAGCTTGACCTTGGCGTAGCCCCAGTCCTGGTAGTTCGGGTAGACCAGATCCGGGCAGGCCGTGCCGTTCATGTCCGGCACCGCGGTTTTGGCGCCCGTGTAGGTGACAGGGACGCTCTTCACGAGCGTCAGCTTGCCGCCGTCGATCTTGAAAGCGCCGATCTGCACGCGCTGTTCGCGCAGCGTCGGCAGGTCTTTGGATGGCGCGGTCTGCGCCAGCGTGAAGTTGCGGATCTTGCCACCGCTGCAGCTGTAGTTCGCCGCGATGGTGTTCACGCCGGCGTTGTACAGCCACTGCTTGGTCCAGCCGGACAAATCGCGGCCTGCCGCTTCACCGAGGCTGCCGATGAAATCGTCGAGCGTCGCGTTCTTCCAAGAGTACTTGACCAGGTAGTTGTGCACGCCCTTGCGGAACACGTCTTCGCCCAGCAGGTGGCGCAGCTGCTTGAGCGTCGAGCCGCCTTTCGAGTACGTGATCGCATCGATGTTGTCGAACGCATTGCTCGACGACGGCACCGGGACTTCGATCGGGTGCGTGCTGGCGGTCTGGTCCTGGACGTAGGCGCGCTGCTTGCCGCTCTGGTAGAACTTCTGCCACGAATCCTTGAACTCGGTCGATTCGACGGTCGCCAGCACGCCCATGAACGACGCGAAGCTTTCATTCAGCCACAGGCCGTTCCACCATTTCATGGTCACCAGGTTGCCGAACCACTGGTGCGCCATCTCGTGCATGATCACTTCGGTCAGCGACTGCTTTTGCTCGGCCGTCATGTTGGCCACGCCGTAGCGCGCTTCGGCGAACGTGATCGCGCCGGCGTTTTCCATCGCGCCGTACAGGAAGTCCGGCACGATCAGCTGGTCGTATTTTTCGAACGGATACGGGACACCGAAGTATTCTTCGAAGAAGCCGAGGCCGGCTTTGGTCTGGCGGAACCAGTCGTTTGGCACCACCAGCTTGGCCAGCGACTGGCGTGCGAACAGGCGCATCGGGTACTTGCCGCTGTTGTCTTCCCAGACCTGGTACGGGCCGGCGTGCAGCGAGAAGTTGTACGGGCTGAGGCGCTTGGTGGTCTTGAAGGTCCAGTGGCGGTTCGCGCCACGCTCGTCGATTTTGGTCTCGCGCGTGGTCGTGACCACGTGCCAGTCGCGCGGCGCGGTGACCGACACCGTGTAGCTGGCCTTCAGGTCGGGCTGGTCGAACACCGCGAACATCTGCTGGGCCGCAACCGGCTCGAAGTGCGAATAGGTGTAGACGCGGCCATCGGCCGGATCGACCATGCGGTGCAGGCCTTCGCCATTGGTGCTGTGCAGGCGCTCGTAATCGATGACGACCGTGTTGCGGCCCTTGGCCAGGCTGGCCGCGTCGAGCGTGACGAACCACTTGTTGTAGCGCGTGGCGACCGGTTTGCCGTTGACGCTGACCGATTTGACGGTGGCGTCCTTCAGGTCGAGCGTGACCGGCGCATCGACGTCCTTCAGGTCGAACGTGACGGTCGTGGTGCCGGCAAAGGTTTCCTTGCCGGTCAGCGTGAAGTCCAGCACATAGTCCACGTTCGATACGCGTGCGGAGCGGGCGAAGGCGTCGACCTGCGACAGGAACGGCGTCTCGGCGCGCGCGGCCTGGGCCGCCGGCGCGGCGTGGACGGCGCCGCTGAAGGCGATGGCGGAAGCGATGGCAAGCGCCATGGCGCGGTGTGCTGGAACGTTCACTGAAAATCCTCTCTCGGTAGGCGCATCGACGCGTGCGCGCGATATCAATCGCGCAAGAATAGCACTAACGTTCGTGGCTGGACACCCATCACGATGATCCTTTTTCATCCATGCATATGGCATACATATGCTTCATTCAAGCGTCAATACGAAAAAAAACAGGACCCGCAGGTCCTGTTCGAAGAAGCGCCGCCCCTCGCCGGCGATAGCGGGCGAGGGCGCGGAGAAAGGGATGCTTACACCGTGGCCGGCAGCGCCGGATAATCGGTGTAGCCTGTCGCGCCCGGATGGTAGAACGTGTCCGGGTTTGGCTTGTTGAGCGGTGCGTCCAGTTGCAGGCGCTCCACCAGGTCCGGGTTGGCGATGTACAGCTGGCCCCACGAGACGGCATCGGCGGTGCCGCTGGCGATCAGTTCCTCGGCCTTTTCCTTGCTCAGCTGCTGGTTCGCGATCCAGATGCCGCCGAATTCCTTCTTGATCATCGGGCCCAGTTCGTCCGGACTTTGGCCTTCGCGGGTGAAGATGAACGCGATCTTGCGGCGACCCAGTTCACGCGCGACGTAGCCGAAGGTCTCGGCCGGCGTCGAGTCGCCCATGTCGTGCGAGTCGCGAGCCGGCGCCAGGTGCATGCCGACACGGTCGGCGCCCCAGACGTCGATGCAGGCATCGGTCACTTCCAGCAGCAGGCGTGCGCGGTTCTCGATCGAGCCGCCGTACGCGTCGGTGCGCTGGTTGGTCGAGTCTTGCAGGAACTGGTCGAGCAGGTAGCCGTTCGCGCCGTGGATTTCCACGCCGTCGAAGCCGGCCAGCTTGGCATTCTCGGCGCCCTTGCGGTAGGCCGACACGATGCCCGGGATTTCTTCGATGTCCAGCGCGCGCGGGGTGACGTATTCACGCTTCGGGCGGAGCAAGCTCACGTGGCCGTCCGGCTTGATCGCCGATGGGGCCACCGGCAACTGGCCGTCCAGGAACGACGGATCGGAGATGCGGCCGACGTGCCACAGCTGCAAAAAGATGCGGCCACCGGCGGCGTGCACGGCGTCGGTCACGAGCTTCCAGCCTTCGACCTGTTCATCGGACCAGATGCCCGGCGTGTCGGCGTAACCCACGCCCATCGGCGTAACCGAGGTGGCTTCGGACAGGATCAGGCCCGCGGAAGCGCGCTGCACATAGTATTCGGCCATCAGGGCATTGGGGACACGGCCGCCGCCATCGGCGCGCGAGCGGGTCAGCGGCGCCATGACAATGCGGTTTGGCCATTCGAGGGCGCCGACCTTGATCGGATCAAACATGGTAGTCATCTTGTTTTCCTAGATTGCGTTGTTCAATTGGTCGAGGAAGGCTGCAATGGCTTCCTCGTTGCGATGATAAAAAACCCACTGGCCAACGCGGCGCGTGCCCACCAGGCCCGCGCGCTGCAGCGTGGCCAGGTGCGCCGACACGGTCGACTGCGACAGGCCGGTGCGCTGATCGATCAGCTTGCAGCACACGCCCATCTCGAGCGGATGTTCCTGCTCGCTGAAGTGCAGCTGCGGATCCTTCAGCCAGTGCAGGATCTGGCGCCGCACCGGGTTGGCCAGGGCCTTGTGGATCGCGTCGATGTCCATCGGTTGGTTCCTTATATCGGGATCTCTCGATCCGAATATCGTCATCTTACGATATTCAAAAAAAGTCTGCTGGCGGCGGCCTTATTTTCACCCAGGGGCCGGTGGTATACTCGCCGCCTTTTGACCAGACAACACGTGAGGACGCCCCATGAGCTGGATCTATCTTGTCATCGCCGGTCTGCTGGAAGTGGCCTGGGCCGTCGGCCTGAAATACACGGTGGGTTTCACCCGGCTGTGGCCATCGGTGTTCACAGTGGCCACGATGGCGGGCAGCGTCGGCATGCTGGGCCTGGCGCTGCGCCAGCTGCCGCTGGGCACCGCCTATGCCATCTGGACCGGCATCGGCAGCGTCGGCACGGCGATCTTCGGCATGCTGATGCTGGGCGAACCGGCCGGCGCGCTGCGCCTGCTGGCGATCGCCCTGATCATCAGCGGCATCGTGATGCTCAAGCTGCTGTCGCCGGCGTGAAGATCAGCCCTGTTCGCGCCCGAACAGCGGGTTCGTGCGGGTGAGGTAATACCACTCGGTATTGGCGGCAGCGCTCGCGGCCGGGAACAGGATGCGGCCATTGAATTCGGCAGTCACCGGCGTGCCGTCGGCGCGGGTGCCGATCAGTTCGCCTTCTTCCACCGGATCGAAGCTTTTCCACGGACGCGAGAACGCGTCATCCGCGTGCAGTTTGTCATGCACGACCACCATCGACAGCGCTTCCATGGCATCAAAATCAACGGGCACCGGGTCGGGCGCGACAATCAAGCCCAGGTGCGCCAGCGTATTCATGATCGCGCGGTAAGCGACGTCGGGCGCGGCCGGATCGTCGTGCTGGCCGGCTTCGAGCGTGAGCGCGTAGCCGCCCGTGCTGCGCATGTATTCGGTGGTGCCCACGCCGTAGCGCAACACCGTTTCCAGTTCGTCGGCACTGCGGCTGCGGCGCTGCACGCCGTCGCCATAGGTCGCCAGCCAGCCATCGACAAAGCGGCGCACGCCCAGGCGGCGCGCCCACGCGCGTTCTTTTTCGGCATGGCGGAACGGCTGCAGCGTGCCGTCATTGTCGAGCGGACCGACCATCACGAACGGCTCGCCCGTGGCGGCAAACGAGTGGATATCGAGCAGCACATCGTGCTGGCCGAGCAGGGGACACAGCCAGTTCGCGATCTGGTCCTCGAAATCCTGTGGATTGGCTTTCGGGAACAGGTCGCGGTTCAGGTTGCGGTCGCCGTTGCGCGTGACCTGCTGGTACGCCAGCGGATTGACGATCGGGACGAACGTCACGCTGCCGGCGGCGATGTGCAGCGCGCCGCTGTCGATCTCGTCCATCACGCGCCGGATGGCTTTGGTGCCGCACACCTCGTTGCCGTGGGTCGCGCCCATGATGATGACGCCCGGGCCTGGCTGCAGGCCGGTATAGTTGATGGATTTGAACTGGAACTGGCGGGGCGAAGTCATTGTCGATATGGGCAGTTGAAATAGTGGCGATATTCTATCGGTAAACTCAGCGCATCACGCAACTTGCTGAATGACCGAATGCGCTGGTCGATCGCTCGGCACGGCGGGCAGAATCGGCGTTTCGTGGTACGGCCGGAGGCATGCAGGCGCGATGGTCGAGATGGCTCGTGGACGGTGCATTCGCCGATAACTTGTGGCATAGCGGGCGCATGAAAGCACTCAAAAGCAAACTGGCGTCGCAGCTCTTGGCTGACCCTCAAGCAAGTGATCAGCTGCTCGATTTCGTGCTCGCATTTCTGGTACTGCTACCAGGATTCGTATTTCGTAGTGGGCTTAAAGGGACGGAGAGCGAATCACTTGATTTTTTCTCCATTCGGCCGCGTGGCGGCAGAAGGTGTGCTGTTTTCGCTGATCCTGCATGCAGCCTGGCTGGGCATTGCTTCGCTGTTTGGCTTTCGGCTTGATCCACTGACCTTGATGAACCTGCTCTCTGCGCATGCTGCAACCCAGGCACGAGGCAACGTACAAGTCGCTAGTCAGTTCGGTGCGATTTCAGCTTACTTCATCTCATTGCTGGTCGCATCGCATGTCGTACCAGCGCTGATACGTCGTGCGATTTCCAAGTTCAAACTTGACCGTATCGATACGGTCGCTGGTTCCGTGTTCCGATTTCATGACGCGCCCTGGTACTACCTGCTTACTGGCGCCGAATTTGAAAAGCAGGATGAGCCTGACCTCATCTAGGTGTCCGCAATCGTCGAGGTAGGGAAGGAAGCGGTACTGCACGTCGGGGTGCTCAATAATTTTTACTTCGACAAAGATGGCCAGCTTGACCGGCTTATTCTTCAGAGAGTCAAGCGCCGCCCCATGTCGGCCAACAAGTCTGCGGACGGGCAAGACATCAAGCGCTTTGATCCAGTCGACGGCGATAGTTTTGTGCTTCGCTATGCCGAAGCCATCACGTTGAACATCCAATACGTGAAATTGACTGCCAACGATGTTGGGACAGTGGCCTGACCATCGATCGATTGGTTGGACTAGCCCCGCGCCTCGATCACGCCAAAGCCAGCCGGCGCATCGCCCAGATACGCCAGCACCGCATGCGCCTGAATATTCGCATCAAACTGCGCGTTGGCCGCGATCGTCGCGCGCAGGCCCGGCACGATGTCCGGCGTATGCGGCTGACGGTATGCCTTGATCAGCAGCGCCACCAGATCGGCCGGCGCATCGGCGCGGCGCAGGCGTGCTTCGATGATGGCCAGGAGAGCGCGCTGCATGCGGGGTGTGGGATTGCGGATCTCGCCGAACACATAGGGCGTGTTGGTGATGGCCGCGCAGATGATGGTTTCCATCCGCTCGGCCTTGAGGTCGGACGGAATGTCGAAGTAAGCCTTGTTCCAGCGGGTGTACGGGGAAGCGTGGCCGCGCGGGAAGCGGTCGGCGTTTTCCAGCCCCAGCGCGTAGCTGGCGCGGGCGAGCAGGTCGCCCAGGGTATCTAGCAGTGCCATGGCAGGCTGTGTTGCGCTTGTGTCATCCCGAGAGTGTAGCGCATGCCCGCCCGGTACGTAGGGTGGCCGCTGACGAAGCGCTTACGCGAAACGCCCGGCGCGAAAATCCTCGACCGCCTGATGCAGCTCGGCCTGGGTATTCATCACGAACGGTCCGTACTGCGCGATGGGTTCGTTCAGCGGGCGCCCGGCCAGCACCAGCAGGCGCGTCGGTGCGATTGCCTTGATCCGCACGCCGTCGGCGCCGGCGGCATTGTCCAGGATCGCCATGCGCGTTTGCGGTACGCCTTTGCCGTCGATGACGGCTTCACCACGGAACACATAGACAAACGCATTGTGCCCGGCCGGAATCGGCTGCTCGAACGTCACGCCGGCCGGGATCTCGAGGTCGAGATACAGCGGCTCGGTATGCGCCCGCTTCACCGCGCCGTCGATGCCATGCGTGCGGCCGGCGATCACCTGCACGGTTACGCCGTCGTCGGTCGTCACGCGCGGCACTTCCTCGAGCGGGATGTCGCGGTACCACGGCGCTGTCATCTTCTCGCTCGCAGGCAGGTTGAGCCACAGCTGGAACCCTTCCATCAGGCCGGCGTTCTGCTCCGGCATCTCGGAATGGATCACGCCGCGCCCGGCCGTCATCCACTGCACGCCGCCATCGGTGACCAGCCCCTCGTTGCCGGCGCTATCGCGGTGGCGCATGCGCCCGGCCAGCATGTAGGTGATGGTCTCGAAGCCCCGGTGCGGGTGCTCCGGAAAGCCGGCGATGTAGTCACCCGGCTTGTCGCTGCCGAAGGCGTCGAGCATCAGGAACGGGTCCAGACGGCGTTGCAGGGGACCCGTCAGGATACGGTTGATGCGTACGCCCGCGCCATCCATCACGAACTGCCCGTTGATGATGCGCTCGACGCCGCGGCTTTTCGCCAGTAGCGCCGTGGTGGTCGGCTGCGTGACAGTGGTGGTCAATCTGTTCTCCTGTTGGTTGCGCCGCCTGACGGCGACCGGGGTTTTACCAGTATTACGCCAGCGCCGCTTCGATGGCGGCATTGGCTGCTGCCTGGCCCGCAGCCACGGCATCGGGGCCCATCGCCATGCCCGACGAGTAGATATAGGTCTGGTCAACCAGGCCCAGGAAGCCCAGCAACGCGCGCATTTGCGGCACTTGTGGATCCTGCGCCTCTTCGTAAACACCGCCGCGCGCTGCAGCCACGTAGACCTTCTTGTTCTTGAGCAGGCCTTCCGGACCGGTCTCGGTATAGCGGAACGTCACGCCAGCGCGGGCGATGGCGTCGAACCAGCTTTTCAGCTGCGCCGGCATCGAGAAGTTGTACATCGGGGCGCCCAGCACGATCACGTCGGCCGCCTGCGCTTCGAGGATCAGCGCGTCGTCCTGCTCCACGCGCGCCAGTTGCGCTGCGCTGCGCTGATCACCCGGCGTGAACAACGCGCCCAGTGCTGCGCCGTCGAGCAGCGCGACCGGGGCCGCGCCCAGGTCGCGGCGTACGATCGTAGCGCCCGGGTTGGCGGCGACCAGCTTGTCGACGATCTGTTGCGTGACGCGGGTCGATTCGGAGGCGTCGCCGCGGATGCTCGAGGTGATGTGCAGGATGTTCATGGTGGTGGTCCCTTCGTGGTTGGAGTAGCGATGGGTCTACTTTAGTCTTTCCAAAAACAATGCGAAAGCCCGTAAAATGGATAACATTATTCTGCTGATGGGACAATCATGGACGTCGAACCGAATGACCTGCTGCTGTTTGCCCGCATCGTCGAGGCGGGGAGCTTCACGCGCGCTGCCGACCGCGTCAATTTACCGAAGTCGACCGTGTCGCGCCGCCTGGCGCTGCTCGAGACGACCCTGGGTGAGCGCCTGCTCCAGCGCACAACGCGCAAGCTGGTGGTGACGGAATTCGGCGCCAGCCTGTATGAACACGCGCGGCGCCTGGCCGATGAGGTGGAAGCGGCCGGCGCATTGGCCCAGCACCGCCAGGGCGAGCCAAGCGGCAAGCTGCGCATCTCGGCGCCGGGCGACTTCGCCAACAGCACCCTGAATCACGTGATCGCGCGTTTTCTGGAGCGCTATCCGGCCGTCACGCTCGAGATGGACCTGACGCCGCGCCGGGTCGACCTGGTGGCCGAGAATTTCGACATCGCCATCCGCATGGGCGACTTGCCGGACGACGCCACGCTCAGCGCGCGCCCGTTCATCCTAGAGCAACCGGGCCTGTTCGCATCACCGGCCTACCTGGCGCGGCACGGGATTCCCGAGCATCCGGACGACCTGGCCACGCATGACGTGCTGTGCATCCTGAGCCGCAGCGGTGGGCCGATGCCATGGACGCTGATTCGCGGGAAGGTGCGCTGGCAGCGCGCGCTGCCAAGCCGGCTGACGGCCAATTCACCCGACCTGCTGGCGCGCATCGCCGCGCGTGGCGCCGGGATCGCGCTCAGCTCGACGTTGTTTGCCGAGCCGTACATGCAAACGGGGGAACTGGTGCGGGTGCTGCCGGAATGGGAAATGCCGACCGCGAATGGCTGGGCGGTGTTCCCGAGCCGCAAGCTGATGCCGGCCAAGACGCGCGCATTCCTGGCGATGATGGAAGAGACCTGTACGGCCCATGGTCATGGGCCGGAGCAGATCGCGGCGGCCTTCAGGGCGAAGGCCGCATTGGAGGAGGGTGCGCCGGACGTTGCCTGAGCACGAACGATCAGCGCAGGGGCCGATTGCCCATCACGTCACCCAGGCGCACCTTGCCTTCAGGCGCCCAGGCCGGATTGAAGCGGATCGCATTTTTCTGGAACAACATCACGACGGTGGAGCCGAGCAGGAAGCGCCCCATCTCGTCGCCTTTCTTCAGCGTGACCTGGCCCGGCTCGTACTGCCAGTCACAGATGCGCGCCATGCGCGGCGGATTGACGACGCCATGCCAGACGGTGGCCATGCTGCCGACGATCGTCGCGCCCACGAGCGTCATCACGAATGGCCCGAATTCGTCGCTGTCGAACACGCACACGACGCGCTCGTTGCGCGCGAACAGCCCCGGCACGCCGCGCGCCGTCGTCGGGTTCACCGAGAACAGCTTGCCCGGCACATAGATCATGCGCGTCAGGCGGCCGTCGCACGGCATGTGGATGCGGTGGTAATCCTTCGGGCTCAGGTAGACGTTGGCGAAGTGGCCGTGCTGGAAGTGCGCCGCCAGCGTCTGGTCGCCGCCGACCAGTTCGGCCGTGGTGAACTTGTGGCCCTTGGCCTGGAAGATCTGGTGGTCATCGATGTCGCCGAACTGGCTGATCGCGCCGTCAACCGGGCACACGTAATCCGCCTGGGCCAGCGGGCGCACGCCATCGCGCAGGGCGCGGGTGAAGAACTCGTTGAAGCTCGGGTAGCTGGCGATGTCCGGATTGGCCGCTTCGCTCATGTCGACGCCGTATTTGCCCACGAACCAACGGATCAGGCCAGTCGTCATCGACCCGCCACGGTGGCCGGCAACGCGGCCGGCGAGATTGGTCATTGCCTGCTTCGGCATCACATATTGGGGCAGGACTTTGAGTCGGGACACGGTCGATCGCCTTTCGCGGAAAAGTGCGCATTATAGCTGGGCATGTCAAAAGGAAATTCTGTTGCCTCTTTTAACACTGTTGAGGCGAGTGTACCGCAGGTAGCCGTGGGATGGCGGACAGCGCGGGTGTGCGCTGCAATGTAATCTGGAGTTGCTCGTACCTAGCAATCAAGATTGCTTAGGGCGTGATTCATAATGTTCCATATTTACGTTTACATTTTGCTACGTAGTGGCATATTCTGGTTGGGCCTGTTCAATAACCTGGAGAAGCCGCCGTGAGGAAACTGCCAACGCACTACACCGTATCGCTGTTGATTGTTGCAAATGTCCCGTTACTGGCGGCTGCCCAGACCGAGCCAGGCATGCCGCAAGTGGACATCCGGGCCAGCGCCACCGGCTACGATCCGCGCCGTGACGACACGGCCACTCGCATCGTCATCAAACGCGACGAACTCACGCGCTACGGTGACCGCTCCATTCTGGATGCGCTGCGGCGCGTGCCTGGTGTAACGATCGACGGCAGCAGCGGTCAGGGCGGAACGATCCAGCTGCGTGGCCTGGGTGCCGGCTATACGCAGGTACTGATCAACGGCGAACGGGCCCCCGGCAATTTCAGCTTCGACACGCTGTCGCCCGAGGTGGTCGAGCGCATCGAGGTGCTGCGCGCGGCCACGGCAGACCTGTCGACGCAGGCGGTGGCTGGCACAGTCAACATCGTCCTGCGCCACGTGGCCAAGACGCGGGAGCGCGAACTCAAGCTGGGCATGCTCGGTTCGGATGTGTTCAGGGGGCCGAACGCGTCCCTGCAACTGAGTGACCGGCGCGAGGGCTTTGCCTGGTCGCTGGCCGGCGATGGCGTGAGCGAACGGTTCGATCGCGTCAACGGGATGGTGCTGGAGAACACGGGAACCGACGGCGCCCTCGACCTGCTGCGCACGACGGCGACCGATGAACGTGGCCGCATGCGACGCCTGAACCTGACGCCGCGCCTGGAGTGGACACTGGCTGGCGGCGACAAGATCACGTTCGAAACGTTTGTGAACGTGACCCGGTTTCGCCACCGTGGCCATGCCCTTGTCACCACGCTGATCGGCGGCCCGCCACCTGCACCCGACCTGGTCTCGCATTACCGCGCCGATGACGAAACCGCGCGCACCGACCTGCGCTGGAGCAGGGGCTTCCCGTCCGGCGCCAGCATCGAAGCCAAGCTTGGCCTGACGGGTGAGCGCAGCGAGAATGTGAGTCTGCGCGATGGGCGCGACGCTGCCGGCAATCCCGAGACCGATGGCCGCATCGACGGTGCGCGGCGCGACCGGGGCATCAATTCGACCGGCAAGGCGATGCGCAAACTCGGCAGCGGTCACGCGCTGGCCACCGGCTGGGATGGCGGCGTTACCTGGCGCGACGAGACGCGCGTCGAGCAGGATCGTGTGCGCACGTTCCCGTCCGGGCTGGCGCTGGACGAAACGTTCGAGGCGCGCGTGACCCGGCTGGCCATGTATGCGCAGGACGAATGGGACATCACGCCGCACTGGTCGATGTA
>Ga0308163_10001275_pt1 | contig 28895 bp, 31 predicted proteins | sample PhyTR1_FD_201037 | JGI IMG/M metagenome (GOLD analysis project Ga0308163, IMG submission 201037) | Phyllosphere microbial communities from UC Gill Tract Community Farm, Albany, California, United States - DLSLT.R1 | ecosystem: Host-associated > Plants > Phyllosphere > Unclassified | place: USA... | reverse complement strand
GCTCATGAACAGAGCAGATGGGGGCGGCTCAAGTCCCGACGAATGTCGGGATGCCGCCGAAGGACGGCACCCCCTGTATCGCAGGAGCATGTAGGGGCGGTTTTGGCCGGGCCGACCCCGGCCAGCCCCGATGCGACTGGCCCGAGACATCGACCTACCTAGAACGCGGTGTAGTGGTGACAGGATCGTGGCGCCGGCGAGCTGGCCAAGTCACCAAGCATGGTGACAGCGATCGCGAACCTGGTCAGAGCTGGCGTCACCACAGGGGCTGGTTTGGTGACTCAAAAAACTCTTGAGACCCGCCGCAGTGTCACCATTCAACTACGTGCCTCTGCTTTACTTAGCTTTGCGGGGTTAGGCAAGTGGTGGCCTGGAAGGGTGGACGGCTTTACCGTCCAGTCGCGCAGCGACCAAGGGAGCGGAAGCGACCGCGCCCTGGAACGGGCATCCCGGTTTTTCGCGTACGCGAAAAATGCCCCTGGGTCTTGTCTTTCACGTTTTGAACCCATCTATACCCCCAGCGTTCCGAGGATTTGTGTAGCAAAATCAGGTTTTGCAGAACATTCCGGTAAAATCACCCCCTTGCCGCTTTTGGTAGACATTTGTCAGATTAATAAAATGGGCCTGAATAAACAAGAGATACTAGTTTTAGCTGAGACGAATAGAGATAACTATTCCGTTCAAATAAAATCCGACACACCCGGTTTTTGGCAAGTAAGTATTCAGATCAGTAATCCAGAAAGACAGTTTGATGTTTTTACTAGTCGTGGTGATTTGAAGACATGGAGAAACTTGGCTGATGCTGTGATTTTCGTAAAGGAAACTTGCAGGGATTGTATGAATGTTGAAATTGTGATGCAAAACTGGACTTTCGTCCGTAGGAGTTAATAATGTGCCTGACAAAATTTTCGTGTCCCACATGCGGACATGGGTATGAAGACGAATTAGAAATTCTAAACGAGGGCGAGCTTCATGATTTCAAATGTGAAAAGTGCTCAAACCCGTTTTATGTTCTAATTAAAGAGTGTGTGAAATGCACGGTTGATACGGTTTTCGTTTGGCGTGAGAAGCCAACGTGGGAAACTGTTTCTTTATTGGCGTGTGGTTCTTGTGGGACTTCCTACGCGCAACCTGATGACTCAGACGAAGAAGATTCTTAACTTCTCACTCCAATAAGTTCCCATATTGAATTCTCAATGGAGAAAAGAACCGTTCTTGTTTAACCCAGTCTACACCGTGCTCTAATTTAAAAGACCTCGATATAGGTTTTTTGAAACGGCTTGTGTAGGAAGAAAGGATCAACAATGGGAAACTCGAATGGTCCCGATGTGATGGATTTGATCGGTGATCTAGCCGATTGCGCGACAGAGCTTGAAGCAAGTGTTTTGGTGAAGGACATCGTAGAAGCGTTGGGCGCACAGTGGTACGTATACACGACGTTGCTTCCCCCCGACTTCAACAAGATTAACGAAAGCTTTCGCTTTTTCGTTGGATGTAGTGATGAGCTTTGCAGGATTTACAACAAGCGAATGTGGATGATGAACGACCCTTTTTTCGAGTATGCGCGCATGAATACTGCGCCGATTGTTGGGTCGAAGATCAAGGTCCAGTCGGCAGGTCAAGTGGAACTGATGAAGGTAGGAGCGGAACACGGGTTCCGTAGTGGGCTGGTTGTCCCTACACACACCGCCATGGATGCAAACAAACGCATGGGGTTGCTGTACGTGGGGTGTGATCTGCCCGAGGAAGTTGGAGAACCACTATTGCTTCGGAGCCGAGTACAGTTTGGAGCACTTGGCATGGAGCTGCTGCTTTGGTGGAACAATCGGTTGAGGACAGAAGCCATGCGCAAATTCAGCCTACTCGACACCGATGTTGAGCTTCTGCAACTTGCCAAGAAGGGAAAGGTTGCTTTAGAGATAGCAGCACTCTACGATATCAAGGTTGCTGCGGTGTACAAGAAATTAAACAACATCAAGGAAAAGTTTGATGTCGAAAAGATTGAACACGCTGTAAGAGAGGCCGAAGCACAAGGAATTATCACGTAGTGGCCTTTTCCTATTTTCTTGGTATCAGTGGGGTGAACCATGTTGGCGAGTAGTAGAGCAGTAAAGAATGCAGGATACCTGCTGGTTTTCATTCCTCAGCTAATGTATGTACTAGGCACGTATAACGGCGTTCCTTGGTTGCCTGTAGCCTTTTTCTTTGTTCTGGTGCCCCTTCTTCGGTATCTAGTGGGAAATGATGGTTCGCAGCCGAATGTAGCCCCTTCTCCCGTACTGATTGGCTATTTTCGCTTTATTCCTCGTCTCTATATTGCGCTCTGGGTTTTCGTACTGCCCTGGACGATCAACTACCTGGGTTCGCATCATCTGTCAGCATGGCAGTACGTTCAACTCGGCGTATCGTTCTGGATCGTAGCGTCCCTGAATACGGCGATTGCTCACGAAATGGTCCACTCAGGAGGACGGTTTGATCGGTCGTTAGGAATGTTTTTGGATGCTTCAGTTGGCTACTTCCACTTCGCAGAAGAACACCTGAGTCACCACGCACGAACAGGGCATTATCACGACGGCGACGCTGCCCGGCAGGGCGTGTCACTTTACGCATATGCTTTCGAACGTTACATGCGCTCTCATACTTGGGCCTGGGAATTCGAGGCGTCACGGCTTAAGCGTAAAAACCTGCCCTTCTGGTCCAGTCGGCCCCTGAAGCGAGCCTTGGTGCCCTTGGCGATCGCGACAGCGTTTTACGTGCTGGCCGGCTGGCAAGGTCTTCTCTTCTACATTGTGCAGGTGATAGGCGCGGCCTTTTCTGTTCAGGCGATCACGTACCTCCAACATTGGGGTTTGTCGCAGAAGGAAACTCCTGATTTGGCCGACTTCGGTTTCTCTTGGGAGGACGGCTGCTGGATGCAGGCATGCGTTACGCTGAACCATGCCTATCATGGGCAACACCATCTTAGCCTTCGTGCCCCCTACTACAAGCTCAGCATGCCGCCCGGTGCGCTGACTCTACCTGCGTCTTACCCTGTGATGTTCCTGCTTGCCCTTGTGCCGCCTTTGTTCACGAAAGTGATGAAGAAACGCTTGGGTTTGTGGCTTGAGAACGTAGACGAGCGCGCAGGTATGGCAGGGGAAATGAGCTGCATCGGGGCGGCGCGGATTGCTAGAATGATCCGCGCGAGCTAGTCCTACAATGTCATTGCGCCGTGGTGACAAAACTGAGCTGCAGGATCCGCTGCGCTGTCACCACGTTTTCGCGTACGCGAAAACATTCACGCGGCCGTCAAGTTCTCAGCAACCTTCTGCAAACCTTCCGGCGACAAGTCGTCTAATTCGACAACAGGCGACTGGTCGATGTCTGGATAGTTACGCAAGACTGACCGTCGATAAGACGGGTCGTAATGCTTCACCATCAATCGCTCGAACAGTTCCGGCATTGCGCCCCGCTTTGCCATCTCTTCCCACGCTGCGAATTCCTCGCCGCCCACATGCAATTTCAGGAATTGAAGGCGCTCTAGCATCGCTATAGGGTCATCCTCGAAGTGCTTGTAATCCTCTCTCCATAACATGACCCGCTGGGCCATGTCTGCCACCACGCTGTAGGTCTCACCTTTACGCATCGTATCAAGCAGCGCATCCGGTAACTGGACATTGCCGATTTTCTTGCTTTCAGCCTCTACCCAAATAGGCTTGGCCGGATCGAACTCGGATAGCCTCTTAAGCAAGAGGGTATCGAAATATTTCTGTGATGGTTGCTTCGTCCCGTCCGGGAGTGCGCCAAGCACCGAACCGCGATGGGCCGCAATGTCCTCAAGATCAAGCACCTGGGCGCCAACGTTGTTTAGTGCGTATAGCAGGCGGGTTTTGCCGCAGCCGGTCGGCCCGCTCAATACGCGGTACTGGTAGCGCGCAGGCACTTCCTGAAGCTGTTCGTTTACCCAGCGACGATACGCCTTCCAGCCGCCTTTCAGCTTCTCGACCCTATAGCCGATGGTTTCGAGCGCATCTGTCCACAGCTTGCTTCGCTTGCCACCGCGAAAACAATAAACCAGCACGCGGGCGTTATCCGGGTAAGCGGATACGTCTTGCTCAAGATGGCGCGCGATATTGACGAGGGAATATCTCACGCCAATTCGATACGCACCCATCTTGTCGGTCCTATGCAGGGTGCCGACTTCCGCATATTCCTCATTGTTCACCACAGGCATGTTGATTGCACCTGGAATGTGGTCCTCCTCATATTCGCGCGGAGACCGCGCATCAATGATGAGGTCATAACTCATGCTGCTTTTCAACTCTTGCATCGTGGCATCTTTTCTATCGTTTAATTTTAGAAAACCTTCCATTGTATGCCTGTTTTGCGATTTTCACCAAATATTTACCCCCATTGGTGATTGCATGGCCCGCCAATGACAATGGCGCAGCGATGCAGGACGTGAGGAAAAAACGCAAAATCGCACATTTACAAACAAAATCCAGTTTTGTTTTAAAAATCTGGTATTCTTTGACAAAACAACGAATTGCCTAAATCATGAGTGAATTCACTTCCAAGCAGCAATCTCGGCTGACTAAACAATATCTAGACATTTTGTCTACTTCGCTCGGTAGCAAATACGTGGTCACCGTGCATGAGACGGGTGCAGGTGTTTGGGCCGTGACGGTGCAATTCGATGGAAACGAAAAAACCCAGCCAATCACGACATCGAGGGGAGACATGAAAGTGTGGAGAAACTTGATCGGCGCAATTTCTTTTGTGCAAGAGAACTGCAAATCAGCTTCTGACGTGTTCATTGATGTTGGGGGGTGGCGGCTGTGTCGCGTGACCTCCACTGGAAATGCGGTGCCTGTAGGGGGCTGACATGGCTGAGTTGATGCCGGACGACTGCATGCAGTACGTGACGACGCCAATTGAGCGGGCACTGGTCACGGTGGAGTCTTCATTCAATCCCTACGCTATCGGCGTTGTGAATGGACGGCTGAAACGCCAGCCTCGGAACAAGCAAGAGGCGATAGCCACCGTGCAGAACCTCAAGAGGCTGGGATTCAACTACAGCGTGGGCTGTCGGCAGGTGAACCAAGCGAACTTTGCCAAATACGGGTTGGACATCGAATCGGCGTTCGACCCTAAAAAGAATGCATTCGCCGGATCAGCGATTTACGGCGAGTGCCTTCAAAGGGCCGTTGCCAAATTCGGCAACGGGATCGAAGCAACGAAAGCCGCCACGTCTTGCTACTACAGCGGCAATTTCACAAGAGGCCAACGGAAGGAGGGAAACCAGCCGAGCTATGTAGACAAGGTACTAGCGAACCTAGTTCCGGGTGAACGCAACACCGTTGCACAAGCAATACCCGTCATTGCGAAAGGATCGCTAGTGACGAAGGCGAAGCGTCCAGTAGCCGACAAAGAGGCCGCTCAGCCAAAAGCAGTACAGCCCGAGGCACCGCAAACGCCGTCCTGGGATGTTTTCAAAGAGTTCTGACAAACCACTATCAACTAAAGGTAATGCCATGAAGAAAGTTCAAATCGTTTCGTCGTTTCTGGCAATCGCACTGCTGGCATCGAGCGCGCAAGCGGCAGGTCTCGATACCGGCACCGCAGCAATCAATACGTTTAAAACCTGGTTCTTCGTGATCCTGGCGGCGCTCTCAGTGATTTACCTGGGCGCGAAGGGCGCGCAGCTTGCGACGGACAAGATTCAGTGGGCCGACTACGGCCAATGCATCATGAAAACCGCCGTCGTCGGTGGGTCCACTGCATTGGCCGGCTGGGCCTTCTTCCTCTGGGCTGCATGATCGTGTCTTCTCCCGACAACCAAGAGGTTTACCCCTCCTATAACGCCTTATCGCGGGTGGCTATGGTGTGGGGTGTTCCTCTGGTCGCGGTGATCGTGGTTGGGATGGGGAGCATGTTGTTGGCCCTCATCGCAGCCGCGATCCTCGGCGCAGGCGGCGTATTTTTCGGCTTGGTCGGTTTTCCAGTGCTGCTGTACTTCAAGCAGATATGCGAAACCGACGACCAAGCGTTGCGCATTACGGCAATGGAAATTTGGTGTCGCCTCACGCGGAGGAATGCCAAGTCCTTCGGCAATACCTTCACCCTTTCACCAATGAAATTCGGACGGAGAGATCATGTCTATAAGCGCGATCCTAAATAACCAGCCGTCAGCCGAAGAACGGCTTCCTAAAATCGGTAGGCACATTACACCGCACGTCGTGAGCTATACCGACGACAAAGCGCTGCTGGTCATCAAGCTTGCCGGGATGCCGTTCGAGGCCATGCCGGACGACGTGATCGTCGGCCGGTTTGACAGCCGCAACCGCGTCATCGCCTCGTTGGCAAAGGACAAAGGGAGCCGTCTGGCGATCTGGACTACGCTCAAACGTGAGCGTGTCTCATTCGACAGCCGCTTTCAGTTCAAGTCTGCGTTCATGCGACAGTTCGCTAGCAAGTACCTGAAGCGCTTCGAGACAGGCAACTATTTCGAGAACAATTTCTACGTGTCCGTTCTGCTGAAGCATGACGACATCGAAGAAGGCGCGCAGGAGCTGGAAGACATCGGCACGCAATTGATGAAGGCGTTCGGCAACTACGATCCTGAGTGTCTGACCGCCTATGACTCGAACGGCATGATGTTCTCGCAGGTCTACGAGTTCCTGGGTGCTTTGTACAACGGATTCAAGGAACAGCAGCCGGTGTATTCGACTCCCGCCCGAGAGACGATCCCGAGTTCTTGGCTGCACTGGGGTTATGACTTGCAGGAAATCCGCGGTGCGAACGAAACCCGCTTTGCGGTTTCGTACGACCTCAAGGAATTCCCGGCCCAGACAAAATGGGGCATGTTCGACAAGGTACTCGCGCTCCCGGTCGAATTTACGCTGACTCAATCGTTCCTGTGCATGGGCATTTTCCAAGCACAGAAAGCCATCAACAGCCAGATCAACAAGCTTGAGTCGGTCAAAGACAAGGCAGGCCACCAGCTCGACGAGCTGCGTAGCGCGCTCGGCTACATCAGCTCCGGCGAGTTGGCATTTGGCGAATACCACGCCGCGTTGACGGTCTACGGCCCGACGAAGGAAAAGGCTGCTGACAACGGAACGATGGTCACGACGACATTCCTCGGTGAGTGCGGCGCGCGCTTCATCAAGGCGGCATTGTCGGCGCCTATGTCCTACCTGAGCCATATACCGGGTGCGAAGGGCAAGCCACGGCCGATGATGAAGTCCAGCCGCAATCTGGCCGCGTCCTTTGGCATGCACAACTATTCGACCGGCAAATCCGAAGGCAACCCGATTGGTGACGGTTCTGCGGTTATTCCATTACAGACTGCTTCGGCTTCACTCTATAGCTTCAACTTCCACCACTCGAAGGAGGGCGAAGACAACCTGGGCGAAAAGATTGCTGGACATACGCTCATCCTGGGCGCGACGGGTGCCGGTAAGACGACCCTGGAAACTGCACTGATCGGCTTCCTCGAAAGGTTCGATGCAAAGATTTTCGCCCTCGACAAAGACGAGGGCCTGAAGATCTTCATCGCAGCCCTGGGCGGCGTCTACTACTCCCTGAAGGCTGGCGAGCGTACGGGTCTAGCTCCGTTCCAGTTGCCCGATACGCCAGCTAATCGACAGTTCCTGTATGGACTGGTTCGTACTTGCGCGAAAGATCACAACGGCAAGATTACGGATGAAGAGGGTAATCAAATCAAAATCGCGGTCGATGCCGTGATGGGTCTCGATATCGAGCATCGGCGCTTTAGCCGTCTGCTAGAGAGCATCCCCGGTGCCGGTGGCAATACCTTACCCGAACGTCTTGCCAAATGGTGCGAAGCCAAAGATGGCGAGTACGCATGGGCATTGGACAACGTGGCCGACAACATGGGCTTGATTCATGAGCACAAGGTTGGCTTCGACGTGTCGGACTTCCTGCACGAAGGCTATGAGCCGACCGAACCCGTCCTGGCCTACTTGTTTCACCTCAAGGGCATGATGCAAAAACAGGGTGGCTTGCTGGCAACGGTGATTGAGGAATTCTACGTTCCTGCCTCCTATCCCAGCACGCAAAAGATGATGTTCGACGTGCTCAAGACCGGCCGGAAGCGCGACGAATTCATGGTCATGGCCTCGCAGTCGCCGGAAGACGCAATCAACTCGCCTATCTTCGCCGCGATCCGCGATCAGACGCCGACCAAAATCCTGCTCCCGAACCCCTCAGCGGAATTCAGCAGCTACCAGCGTGTCGGTCTGACGCACAAGGAATTTGTGAAGCTGAAGGCGCTCGACGTGGAGTCGCGGACCTTCCTCATCAAGCAGGGCAATCAAAGCTGTTTCGCCATGCTCGATCTATATGGCATGGATGACGAAATCTCAGTCCTGTCCGGCAATACGGAAAACATTGCGATCTTCAACGAAATCATTGCCCAAGTTGGCATGGACCCGGATGTCTGGATGCCCGAGTTCCAGGCAAAGCGCAAAGGCAAAAAGCAAGGATTGACAGCACCGACTTGAAGGCGGCGGGACTCATATTTTCGCGTCCGCGAAAAATTCTTTGGCCCCCGCCGCCCATGCAAGTTTTCGCGGACGCGAAAAATCCAACTTGGAGATTTACATGACGATAAAGACAGTGAAACGAATTGGGGCGGTGCTGTTACTGGCCGTTTCCTCGTCTGCATTTGCCGGGATTCCGGTAACGGTAGTTGCGGACGTGCCCTCGACCGCCAATCAGGTCCAGACAATGGCGCAATGGGCGAAACAGTACAAGCAGATGGTCGACCAGATTAAGGGCATGGAACGCCAGTACAAAGCGATCAGTGGTGCGCGCAACCTCGGCCAGATTCTTAACAACCCTGCGCTGCGCAACTACCTGCCCAATGAATGGGCAGGTGTGTACAACCAAGTCGCTAGCGGTTCCCTGGTTGGCTTGAGCAATGCGGCTAAATCGCTTGCCAAGACTGAAGGTTTCAGCACGACCGCTACTGGCGCACGAAAGCGTCAGCAAGACGTGCTGGTCACGAACAAGGCAATGACGATGGCGGCATATGACGCCACGCTGAAGCGTGTTCAGAACATCAACGCGTTAATGGCCCAAGCCGACGCGCAGGAGGACGCAAAGGGTGCGGCCGACTTGGCAAACCGCATGGCCGCTGAGAACGCAATGATCCAGAACGAGCAAATCCGTCTGAATTTACTTGTGCAGCTCCAAGCAGCCGAAACCCAATTGGCAGCAGAACAGCGCTCACGGGAATTCGACATGGCATTTGCGAAGTAAGTATGACGACGGGCGGGCATCTCGCATGTCCGCCTGTTTCATCAACAAGTTAGATACGGAGCGGGACGCTTGTCCCACATTATGGCGATTACACCTTTTACCGATCTGTACACCTTCTTTGATTCTGCTGTGACGACCGTACTGGTGAACGGGACGGCCAACATGATCGCACTGGTGACACCCCTGTTTGCAGCCGGGTTCGGCCTCTACATGATGCTCATCCTGTCGTCCTACTGGCGTGGTGACGACGACATCATCGAGGACATGCAGGACTTCTGGTTCAGGATGGTGGGATGGGCCGCCGTAATTTCGTTCGGCCTAAACATCGAAATGTACAAAATGTATGTAGCACCATTCGTCATCGGCTTCGGTGATGATTTGGCGAACACAGTGGGCACTGGCTTCAGCTCGCAATCGGCCCTGGACACGATGGCGAATGCCTTTATCGATTCGTTCATCAAGCTTTACAACGGTGCCGACGGCATCAAGCAAACAATCTTCGCGGGCATCGCTATCGTTTCGATGTCCGTATTCGGCGGCGCCTTCATGGTGATTGCCATCGCCTACGTAATCTTGGCAAAGCTCGCGCTTGGCATCTTGGTCGCCGTAGGTCCGCTCTTTATTGCCGCCGCCCTATTCCCCGCCACGCGAGACTTGTTCAAAAACTGGACCGGGCAAGTGCTGAACTACGCGTTCATGGTGATGCTCTTTTCGTTTGCTGCGCAAATCCAGATTGCCATGATTAGCAGCAAGATTCCAAACGAGCTTTCTATCTCGTCGGTGTTCTACATATCGCTTGTCTGCTTGGGGATGGTGTTCGTCTCGTTGAATATTCCAGCTATCGCCGCTGCTCTAGCCGGCGGAATCGGGATTTCTACGATGGTCCGCAAACTTCCAGGGATGAAGATTCCAAACATGCCAAAGATGCCCGGCATGGAGGGCAAACAGCCTCCTTCGGGCGGATCGATCCAGAACGGCAAAGGCGGTTCGGGGTCGAAGGGCGGGTCCATATCATCTGAACAAAAGTGAGAAAACCATGAAAAAACTTCTTTCCATCCTCGTATGCGCTTTAGTCATGTCAGGTTGCAGCACGCCGCAGCAGCCTTCTCAGCCCTCGGGCGACTGGACCCCCGTTAATGCTTCGCTTACCAACAAAGGGCAATGAGAATGTTAGCGATTTTTGACAAAGCCAAAGCTGGTTCGACAAACGCATCAGTAACCCCAACAGAGCGGGGACAGGGCAAGCAGCCAGTGAATATGGACCAGCTCGGTGATTGGTACATGAAACAGGCACTTGATTTTGAAAAGTCGAAAACGGAAGAAAACCGCGCGTCTAAAAAGACCGCTTGGCGAGTAGCAACCGGCTCGATGATCCTGGCCGGTGTTGCCATCGTGACGGCTGGCGCGAATATGTTCATCAACAAGCCGAACCCTCCCGCTGTCTGGAGCCATAACGCGGTAACGGGGGAGGTCACGCAGCTTACGACGCTCAAGGACGGGACGATCTCGTTTGGCAAGGCAACCGACCTGTACTACTTGCGGCAGTACATCCATTTTCGTGAATCCTACGACTGGGAAGTCATCCAGTCTTACTACGATGCTACGCGCCTGCTGTCGTCGCCCAAAGAAGCGGACCTGTACAAGAGAATCTCGGACCCGGCCAACACCAAGGCGCCAGTCAATGTCCTGAAGGACAACTATCGGGTCATCGCCACGGCGGGGACAATTTCGTTCGTAGGCGAAACCGCGCTGGTTTCGTTCTCGAAAAAGATCGTCCCTTTGAACGGCGGGCCGAACGACAAGCCGCACACGGAATACTTCCAGGCAACGATCACATTTGAATACGAAAACGCGCCGATGACGGAAACAGAGCGGGGCATCAATGTGCCCGGCTTCAAGGTAACAAGCTACACAGTCGAGCGGGACATTACGAAAAGCGAAGCCGTCACAACCGAAGCAGCAGTAGGAGCGAATCCATGAAGCCAATCGCTATCGCGGCCCTGTTGTTGGGTCTGACAAGCTCGTTTGCCAATGCAGCGATACCGAGCGATCCGCGTATCCGTGTCGAAACCTATGAGTTCGGCCGGTTCGTCAAGATCTATACGAAGGTCGGGGAACCGTCTCTCATCCAGTTTGAAGAAGGTGAGCAAATAGTTGATACGCCCGAGGGCATGATGGGGATGGGCGATTCCAAGGCATGGTCGATCGGCCCAAAGGGTAGCAACCTAATGCTGAAGCCGAAGGTGGCTCAGCCTGACACCAAGCTCTTGATCGTGACAACTCGACGCACGTATGCGTTCGAGTTCATCACGATCAAGGCGAAATCGACTACTCCGCCTACGAACATCTTGCGTTTCCAGTATCCCGACACCGCGCGGAGGATGGCGGAGGAAAACGCACAAAAGACGAAGCTGGTCAGCGAGCGGTTACAGAAGATTGACACGGCCATCAAAGCGGCTGGGCCGGGCGCTGTGCGTAATCGTCAGTATATGAAGCAGGGCGATCAAGACCTTGCCCCGAGCATGGTCGAAGACGATGGCCGATTCACGTTCATGCGTTTTGATTCCTCGCGTCCGCTTCCAGTCGTCTACAAGAAGCTCCCGGACGGCAGCGAAGCCATTGTCAACTTCCATGTCGAACCGCAGACGGGAACCGTGGTCGTGCATGAGGTTGCAGCCGACTTCATCCTGCGCTATGGCAAATCGGTCATGGCGATTCGCAATGATGGCTTCAACCCGGCTGGAAAACTCAACGTGCTTGGCACATCCGAACCAAACGCTGTCCGCTTGCAAAAGGACCCATCATGAATCCAACGCCGAATCCTGTCGTAGAAGAAACAAACGAAGTCATCGACCGTGACATCCCCGATCTGAAAACCACCCGAAAGAAGAACAACATCACGCGACTGGTGATGATCGGGGGTCTGGTGTTCGCCCTGGTCATCGCGGCCCTGGGCATCACCTTGTTTATGAAGCAGCTCGAAAAGAACAAGCGTGAAGAAGTGGCAGAGAAAGCCAAAGAACGCCCGAAGGCCGCTGTAGCTACTAACACGGCGAACTTTGATACTGCGCAAGCGCGCATTAAGCGTGAAAAAGTGCAGGAAGAAGAGGCCGAGCAAGCGGAGCAGGCAATGGCCGCAACGAATACCGCAACAGCGGGCACCTCTAGCGGCCTGATGATGCCAGCAGGCGCTATCGCGGTGACGCCAAATACGCCACAAGGTGCGGCCGGAACCGGAACGGCTCAGGTTGCAGTCGGAACAGGCAGCGCCGGGACCGGCCAGCCCGCGCCGCGCATACAGACAGCCTCCCAGCGCAAGATGGACGGCGACGTGCTCGTCCTGACAGGAGGTGGGAATGGCGGTTTCGGTGGTGACGGCAGCGCCCCACGTATCGGCGCGCTGAGTGGGGCATTACCAGTATCCCAAGCAGCCATCGAGTCGCCACGCAATGGCTTGGATGACAAGGTGAAGCCGTCTGTGTTGCAAGCCGGAATTGCGGGGCAACGTCAGGATATGAGCTTGCTTCTTCAGCGTGGCACCGCGATTCAGTGCGGCAACATCACGAAAATCGTAAGCGAACATTCGGGCATGGTGACGTGCGTTGTGTCGAACGATGTGTATTCGGCTGACGGTAAGGTTGTGCTGATCGAGCGTGGTAGCAAGGCGTTTGGCGAACGACGCGAAGTGATGTTGCAGGGGCAAGCGCGTATTGCCGCGATCTGGTCGAGGATCGACACCCCCTATGGCGTGTTCGCGGACGTTAATTCGCTAGCAACCGATCCACTCGGCGCTGCGGGCATTCCGGCCAACGTCGATAACCACCTTAGCCAGCGATTCGGGGGAGCGATCCTGCTTAGCCTAATTGGCGACATCGGACAGGCAGCCGCGAACCGTACCAGGGATGGAGGCGGAACTATCACATTCGGCAGCACCGCGACCGCAGGGCAGGACCTCGCAAGCAAAACGCTTGATAACACCATCAACATCCCGCCGACTGGCTACGTCAATCAGGGCGAAGCGACGACGATCTTCGTCCTGCGCGATATGGATTTCAGGAGTGTTTATGAACTCGCACGCAAATAACTTGAGCGGCAACGTACAAGGCTTGGTCGCGCATCCTCAAACCGGCTCCCCTGGATCGCAACAGCGTTCAGGGTCTGGGGACAACCGAAACGGCACGATTTTCGCGGACGCGAAAAAACCGGGAGAGACCCGGCGCCCTGAAATGCGTAATCAACTGGCAGTCGGCGGTGCTTACGACAAAAGTGTCACCCTCCGCGAAAAACTGAAGCAAGCCGGCATTCAAGCGTTCCTCGATCAACCTGGGCTTACTGAGGTACGAGTGAACCAGCCCGGCACGATCATTACGGAATCGTCGGCAGGCTGGGTCGCGCATCAGGTCCCACAGTGCGATTTGCGTATCTTGAGAGAGCTTGCAAACGCTGCGTCGATTTACCACGGCGGCACGGCCCTCGATGTGCGCTCCCCGATCAAACAAGTGACGCTTCCAGACGGTCAGCGGGGGCAAATCGTGATCCCGCCAGCATGCCAGCCCGATACTGTCGCGTTGACTTTCCGTATTGCACACGACAAACGGTTCACGCTTGGGGATTACCACGACACTGGGCGACTCGCTAATTTCCGCGACGTGTCGATATTTCATAGCGTTCCCGATGACGTGCATTTGCAGGACTTCGAGCTGGAAATCTTAGCTGCGAAGAACGAACGCGACATGAAGCGCTTCTTCGAGCTGTGTATCGAGCACAAGCTAAATATTTGTATGTCTGGCAGTACCGGCAGCGGCAAGACAACTTTTATGAAAGCGCTCGCAGACATGGTTCCCAAGGATACCTGCATCATCACAATCGAGGACACCCATGAACTCACGTTGCCGCTGCACTGGAACAAAGTCCACTTGTTCTATGGGGACTTCGTGACTCCTAAACAGCAGCTTAAAAACTGCCTCCGTATGAAACCGGATCGCATTTTCCTCACGGAGCTGCGCGGTGATGAAGCATTCGACTACATCGCGGCCCTGAACACAGGGCATCCAGGGTCACTCACGACAGCTCACGCCAATGGCCCGCTTGAGGCTTACCAACGGGTGGCAACACTAGTCAAGCAATCGGAAATCGGCCGGATGCTCGACTGGAACCACATCGTTCGGGAAGTGACGACTTCTATCGACGTGATGTTGCAATTCTCGTTGACCCACATGACGCAGCTTTATTTCGATCCGGTTCGTAAAGCAAAGATGATGAGAGGAGACAAAGATGTCTAAGACAGGCAAATATTTGACGTTGGCCGTGCTGGGCCTTCTGTTCCTGGGCGGATTCGCAGCCGGTGGGATGTATGCAGGGGCGAGACTATTCGCGCACCTACAGAACATCCCCAGCGAAGCCGCCACGCTGACGACTTTGCCGGACTATTGGGCTGAGTTCGGCCATATTCGTGAGGTGAAGAAATCGCTGTTTATAGGCGTGCTCGCGGCGGCCGCTGTCTTCTTGGTGCCGGTGGCGATTGTGGTCATGGTCCTGATGAGCAGCCCTGGCCGCAAACTGCATGGAGCCGCGCGCTGGGCAACCAAAGGAGAGATGCACAAGGCCGGGCTACTCGGCAAGCCATCCGGCAAGTGGCCCGCCATAATTGTCGGAAAGATCGGGGACGAATTTCTACGCTATTACGGGAAAGAATTTTTGTCTCTTGCATCTGCAACACAAGGTGGAAAGGGGGTAGGGTGCGTGATCCCAAACCTGCTCTCCTACCCGCACTCGCTCATCAACCTCGATCTGAAGCTGGAAAACTGGAAGATCACTTCGGGTTTCCGCTCGCAAAACGGTCAAGAGTGCTTCCTGTTCGCACCAGGACAAGAGGATTTCCGTTCGCATCGTTTCAACCCGCTGGCCTACATCCGGCCCGAGTACGAGTACCGTATTAGCGATATTCAGAATCAAGCCGTGCTGTGGTATCCGATCAAAAGTGAGAAAGACCGCTTTTTCACTGGTAACGCCCAAACCCTCTTCATGGGCCTTTGCCTATACATGATGGAGACGCCCGATGAACAGTTCTCGATGCCGAACCTGCTGAGTCTGGCTACGCCATCGACAGGGGAGCCGTTGGGCAAGTGGATCGAAACGACCATTCAGGCTCGCGAAAAGAAGGACAGCACGGCGCCACGTCTATCCGTTGAATGCGTCGATGCACTGCGTACGTATTCCAGCCTGTCGGAAAAAGCGCAAGGTGACATCCTAGGGACGTTCTCGGAACCAATGAAGATCTTCCGCGATCCGGTATTGGCTGCTGCCACGGCTGGGAACGATTTCGACCTGCGTCAAATTCGCCGCAAGAAAATGTCCGTCTACATCGGCATGACGGCGGAAGACCTGGTCCGCTACTCCGTGCTCATGAACGTCTTCTTTTCCATCGCAATTAACCTGAACACGAAGTCGCTGCCCGAGGATGATCCCACGCTGAAATACCAATGCATGCTGTTGCTGGACGAGTTCACGGCATTGGGAAGGATCACAATCATCCGTAAGGCGATTGCCATCATGGCGGCTTTTAACATGAGGCTAGTTCTCATCTATCAGAACAATTCCCAGATCGCCGGACAAGAGGACGGCTACGGGACAGAAGGCTCGCAAACGCTGCTCAGCAACTGCACAACCAAGCTTCTCTACCAGCCCGACGATTTGAAGGACGCGGAAGAATATTCCAAGCTCCTGGGTTACGACACGGTTAAGTCAAAAAGCCGTACTCGACAACTCGACAAGGCAGGCCGCAGCGAGAACGAGAGTGACCAGAAACGGGCCTTGCTGCTTCCGCAAGAGCTGCGCGAACTGGGGTTTAAGAAAGTGATCGTGTTGAAGAAGAACACCAAGCCCATCCTGGCCGACAAGATCATTTATTACGAAGACCCAGCCTTTGAAGGACGGATCAGCCTGCCGCCGCCGCCCGTTCCTGTCCTAAGTATCGTACGCACAACGCACCGCGACCGCGCGCTGCTACCTGAAGAACTCGCCACGACCGAAGCCGAAGACATCGTGAACAGCCAGGAAATCATGGCTGCGATTAGTGAAGCTACCGGCTTCGACTTCGCAGCGTTCGAGGCGGGCGTTGTTGAAGATGATGAAAACAATTTGGCGATAGCCGCCTAACAAGGAGCATTACATGAACAGCATCGAAGTCACCGCAAGTCCAGAGATTACTCCCGTATCGCAGAAGGACATCAAGCAAGAAGCCGCGCCCTTGCGGTTGTTCTACAAGGGACAGAAAGACGCGGGCTATACGCTGCATCAGGAAAGCAGCGATTTCCAGAAGATGATGAAGGAGGCGGAAAAGCTACAAGATAAGGGCATGGATGTGTTGCTCACTGAAAAAGATAACCCGAACATCGTGCATCTCAAGAATAATTTAAGCTTCAATGTGGACATCGGGCGAGTGATTGAGCCAACCAGAAATCCCGATCGTAGTTACAACCGTGGACCGGGAGAAGTAGTTTTAGCGAGCTTTTTCGAGAAACTGCCCCTCGATACCAAGGCGTTTGAGGCCCGACAGCCTGCCAATCAGGAAACCGACAAACCGACTACGAGTCTCGACAAAACGCGTTCAGATGCCGTCGCACCGGAACAATCTACGACACAAAAAAACGCCACGAAGACTCAGGAAACCGGAGAGAAATCAAACGACGAATCTAAGGCTTCCAAACCGATCCTCAGCAAAACAGGCTACGAGCTGCCGGATGGTGTTTTGAAGGCGTACCAAATCAACGAAGGGAAGTTCAAGGAACACGGCTCCGACGCCATTCGCTTCGAGGACCACGGCAAAAAGCTATCAACTCAGCTTGAAGACCCGCAGGTCATCAGGCACATGATCGAAGTGACGATTGCGAAAAACTGGGGCACGCTCGAACTGAAGGGCACGGAGACGTTCCGGCAAACTGCTTGGCTCGAAGCCCATGCGAACGGCCGCGAGACAACGGGATACAAGCCTAACGAACGCGACCTGGAACAGCTCGAACAACTGAAGCGCGAGCGCGGCCAGAACGCAAACCAGCCTACGATGACGGCCACCGCTGACAAGCCCAAGGAAAATACCGTCGAGGTAATCGCTTCCCGCGAGCGCAATACGCCTGAACCTCAAGCCACCAAGTCTGCCGCGCCTGAAGGCCAGTCGGACAAGAAAGACCCGGCCCCTACCGCTGCCACGGCTGGCACCGTTAAAGTGAATGCGAAGACGGCGCCGGAGGCTGTCTCGGTAGATCAGTCAGCATCGGCCCGCATCGAGACTGGCCGCTTGATCGAGCACGGCCCAGCGAAGTACAACTTCGACCCTAAAGAAAAAGATAGCTACTACGTCAAACTTGAAACTGAGAAGGGCGAAAAAGTCATCTGGGGAAAAGACCTGCAACGGGCGATGAAAGACGCCAACACCAAGCCCAATGAGGCCGTTTCGCTGACGCTGAAAGGAGCCAAAGAGGTTGAGGTCGAAGCAAACGTCCGAGATAAGGACGGCAAAATCGTCGGCACGCAGACCATTGAGGCACAGAGGAACAAGTGGGAAGTCAACAGCGCCGACCTCGGCATCACGCGTACCTTATCGAAGGATGAGCAACTACGCGTCGACGCAGCCCTCAAGGTGCTCAGCAAGGCCATAGCCAAGTACCCCGAAAAGGAGCGCACCGCTGTCCTGTCGAAAGTGGGGGAGGCAATCAACAAGGGAGAGATCAACTTGCCCTCGCCCAAGATAACAGTACGTTCCCCTGCCGAAAAGGCAAATCCGTCACCGTCACGGGACATGGCAAAGGAACAAGTTAGGTCTCGTTAATTTTCGCGTCCGCGAAAAAGTAATGGTGACACAAACGCCGCCAGGCCACCGCCGCGGCGTCACCAAACTAGCTTCCCACTCCAAAAGGTATTACGATCATGCTTAAGAAAAAGACTTTGGCTTCGATGACGATTGCATTGTCTGCTCTCGGCTTCCATAGCGCGCAGGCGCAAGAAATGAACGGCGTCACACAACTAGCATGTGAAGCTGTTTTATGCCTTTCGGCACCCACGCGGCCCGCTGAGTGCGCAGCATCCATATCCCACTATTTCGGGATTGTGATGAGCAAGCCCTGGAAGACAGTACAAGCGCGTAAGAATTTCCTGAAACTGTGTCCCGACGTGAGCGAAGCCGACGCAAACAAGGCGGCGGCAGCGGCCACGGAACAGAACGAGCCGACCCGACAGAGCGCAGCGCCTTCCGATACAGCCAGAACCGGCGACAATCAGACGGTCGAGAAGGGGGAAGACATCCGTAATCTATAGACCGGAATCAGACGCATGAACAGAGCAAACGGGGGCGGCTCAAGTCCTGACGAATGTCGGGATGCCGCCGAAGGACGGTACCCCCGGTATCGCAAGAGCATGTAGACGAAATTGGTCGGGCTAACCCCGGCCAGGCCGATGCAATTAGACCGAGACCTTAATGGACCTAGATACGGTGTGGTGGTGACAGCGATCGCGTACCTGGTCGCGCGTCGTGTCACCATTTATCTCAGGAACGATGTCGCACAAGTGACCTTGCAAAACGTCATGTAAAGGAGACCCAGTGATCGATGCGCACGTCCTAAGGTTGATCTTGAATCGCATCGCGATTAGCCATGCGGTTGAACCTGATTTTTTGAGGATGGGCGACAAAGGCGCGGTTGTCTATCACAACGGGGATGTAGTTCTGTGCTTGTGCCAACAAGGAAGTCACTATTGGAACGAAATAGAAGCTGAGGTTCTGACGATTCAAACAATCAAGCATGCATCACGTAGAAATTCGTGATGCATTACACAAATTATGACAGAAGCTTAGTGTGACTTTCCGAATTAGATGCGACATTTTGGAAATTGCGGCAACTGCGACTTGTTTAACGGGGAACCACCGCCGAGGCGTCTTTCATTCGAGCGCGCATGCGGGTTGCATAGCCATGTCATATAGTTGTAACGAAGGGACTGCAAAATGCTGCGACTATGACAAAACTACTTCCTTCTAAATTGAACTTGGTACGCTTCTTCGGCGCGATGCACATCTGTCTGGCTGCGGCGCACGCCGTCGCAGCCGATCCGCTCCGAGTGGACGACGCGACACGCGCCGCGATCATCAAGGACTTGAAACAAAAGATCGGCGAGGAGTACGTTTTCCCCGACAAAGCCAGGCAGGTTGTGGCGCGGCTGGAGGCACAGGAACAGGCCGGCGCCTATGCGGGCATGCACTCTTTGAAAGACTTGGCTGAGGCGCTTACCAACGACCTGCAACAGCCGACCAAGGATCTGCACCTGATGGTTCGTGTGAGCACCAATCCGATTCCGGCAAAATCGACCAAGATCGATAAAGGACGAAATCCTGAGATGGACAAAATCGTGCTGGCTCGTATGAAGTCGATCAGTTACGGCGTGCGCAAGGTCGAGGCGCTGACGGGCAACATCGGCTACATCGATTTGTCGATCTTTGCCCCAAATTGGTTTGCGGAAGAAGCCATCGGCGCGGCGATGACGCTGGTGGCAGACACCGATGCGCTCATTGTCGATCTGCGTAATAACTATGGCGGCGACGGGATTACCGTCGCGCTCATGTCGAGCTACCTATTCGATCGACGCACACACCTGAACGACATGTACTGGCGCAAAGGCGATCGTACTGAAGAGTCGTGGACCAGGGACGAGGTTTCGGGCAAACGTTTTGGCGGCGTTAAGAAGGTGTATGTCCTGACCAGCAAAAAAACCTTTTCGGCTGCCGAGGACTTCGGCTATGGTCTCCAGCAACTTAAGCGCGCCACGCTAGTAGGCGAGGTAACTGGTGGTGGTGCCCAAGCTGGGCACAACTACCGTCTGCACCCGCATCTGGCCGCGAACATTCCGAGTGGGCGGTCTATTAACCCGATCACTAAGACAAATTGGGAGGGGACAGGCGTTACTCCCGATATAGCGGTGCCGGAAGACGAAGCGCTACGCACGGCGCAGCAGATGGCCCTCCAGGCGCTGCTAACCAACCCGCGCGACACGGCGCATGCGGATTTGTTGCGCAAGCGCCTCGATGAACTCAAGCGATAGCTAAGGGCTGCACGGTCAAGCCGGAAAGACTCAAAGCGCCAAGCAAACCAAGGTAGAGCAGTTGGTCCCGATGCCTTGCTCTACCGGTGCCGTTTTTTCGGTCATCAAGTCAGGGAGGAAGTCGCTCGCAGCTATTTCACCATGCTGTGGGTCAGTCGCAGCTATTCAGCGAAAAATCGTCGCAGCTATTAGCAGAATGGGTCGGGCGCTGCCCGATACTGCCGTACCTTGCGTCGCATCTATTTCAGAAAGTCACACTTAGCAACAAGCTGCCATTAGTTACTTAAATGCTTTTTATAAATATAATCTATACATCCTAAAGTAAATTCAATTAAAGCCTGAAAGTCATTATCGCTGCACTTCACCACATCGTCATCCCAAAACTGATGAGCAATTTGATTCCGTAATTCATAAAATCTCTCTGAAATTTTTAATACGAAAGCAGTTTTATCTTCTTCATCGTCAGAGGCAGTTACTTTTTTTATTTTCTTAAATGGCGACGAATTGGAGGCTAAGACAACGAAATTATTGTAATCGAAGTCAGCATAACTTTTAAAAATTCGAATTATTGAATCGCGTTCCACTCTTTTCCAGCCTAACTCCTTATAGCATTCTCGTGCGAAATCAAGTACGTTCATATTAACATTTGATCCCAAAGTGTTTAATTTGGTTTGCAATGCAAGAGCGCGAGGCAGAACAAACACGAATTCGAAGGATCGATATATCTCAAGAAACGCGTGCTTCAGTAAAGGAGTGGACATTGCCTCAAAAAAATTAGACTCTGGCAAGTATTTTTTCTGAGTGTGGAAAAGTTCGCGAATTTTCTTTACAGCTTGCTTGCTTAACGAATTCTTTAGTTTAAAATCGGCGTCGAATGTAGAAAGATAATTTCCTACATATTTATTAGAAGTTTTTTTGTCGAAGATTGAGTTGTCATTAACTGAGAATATCGTCAATACTTCCAAGTGATCCTTCAAAACCTCTAGATCAACCCCCAGAGTGCTCTCGGCTGGACCACTGATGAATTGCTCAACAGACAAAGGATCATATAAAGTGGGTTTAAGCTTCAATACATCGGCAAGATAGAGATAAACAGAACCAACCACGTCGACGGGTTTAACAGTATCTGCACTAGCTATTTTTAATTCTACTTTTTCTTCATCAACCAATTCAAACGTCATTGCAACGCAATAAGATCCATCATAGAAGAAATCGAATGCACGTACTCCCGACGGTGTGATCCAAATTTCTCCAGAATTAAGTTTCTGGAGAGCGGCAACCTCTTTTCCAACGTCAAGAGGAGGGGTGATCTTTCCAGTTACCGCGCCGCGCCTGTCAGTAAAGTTGTTGAGTATGCGTTTAGATAACGTAGTGAGATTCGTAGTCATTTATAAGCAAACCAGCAAGGAGTGAGATTTTCCAAGTTCTCTGCATGCGCGAACATATGAGCGAATGCACGGAAGAAAAATTCTCGCTCGTATTCACCAATTCGACCAGATTTCGCACTAACTTTTTGGTTTAAAGTTAAATAATCCACAAAATCAGTATCTGAGTTTTTGATTTTTTCGGATACGATTCTTACGTTATTTTCTAGCTTATATATTTTTTCCGGAAGGTTTTCAAAATCAAATTTGTATCCTGGCATGCCTAACAAAAATTGGGCCGCCGCTGCGGAAAAGCCAATACTTGCGGGAGCGCTGGTGAATATATCTCTGCCTTCCTTAAAGCGAGTATTTAAATCAACATATTCCGCCGACATTATAGTCGTTGCAAATGCTGCATCAAGCATAGCTAGCATTTTCATTGTTTCAATAAATGCTGGCAGTGCGTTCTGGTTCGCAGTCGCTTCGGTGGCCTCCATCCTCGCGAAGTCTTCCGCCACTTGTTCTTTCAATTCAATATGGGGCTTTCTTGACGTGAATGCCAAAAAAAGCTCGACAATCCGGGTTGACCTATATTGTCCCGCTGCACTTCGCCGTTCAGTGTCATCGATATTGAAAACATCAATACTCGGCACAGCCTTCTCAAGTGTTAGCAACACCTGCTTATATATTGTTTCTAGCTGTCTTTTAATATCCCACGGAACTTGGCCAGTATTAAGAACAAGCATTCTGTAGACCAAACTATCAATACTTTTTGCCAGCCAAAGATCTACCCGAATAACGTCGCAATAGTTTTTTTTCTGATCTTCTCCATTCACTGCAAGATCTAACGCTGTGGTACGCTGCATTCCATCGATTATGGATAGGTCTGACCTGTCAATTAATCGGATTAGCTCAGCAAATTCTCTATTGTCTTTACAGTTTTGTGCTTTGTCAAATATAGCCTCTGAAACTACTGCGCCTAGTACGACAGGTGGCAGAATTGCGCCTTCTCGTAAGTCTTCGATCATGCGCTGTCGAATACTAATCCCGGTCTTTGTTTTTAGTGGAGCACGCTGTCCTGGTATTCCGCCATTATCTTTATAAACATCATTAACCAACGAAAGATATTCTTTTACTTCTAATTGCCCGATGCCAGAAAGACAGTTTACTCGCTTGTCGCTTAAAAAGAATTTGCTCAACTTTCCCCCTCTGTCCTAAAACCAAGGACACAAAATAAAATTTTAAGTACGTATAAAAAATAAATAGAAAAACCTTAATGCGACTTCTGCATTTCTCCACTTCCCAAAAACCAGAGTCTGCCAAACTTTACTGTAACATCACTTACATAAAAAAATGACTTGGAAGAGCCATTTTTCATTAAAAGTGGCATAACCAGCTAGTACCGCTCTGACATTGTTGGTGACTTTCCAACCGCGCAGCTAGCTGCCCGGGCCACCAAATCGCCCTCTTAGTGACAGAAGAAATTTCCAACGCCAACACCCTGTCATGAATGATCGCAAAACTTGATGACGCCACGATGGATCTGATCGCATGGCCGCGTCACCAAACCTTACCGTTCTCGATCCTGCTCCCGATTCTTGCTCCGATCCTGCGATGGTGTCGGCGTGGCCGGTGTCGGACTCGTAGACCCAATTCCCTTCGATGACGGTTCTGTAGGTTTGGCCGTGCGCAGTGCTGCGACGAAATCCCGCCCCAACTCCCGATTCTCTGATTTACGGGCGCGCTGGGATTCCAGCTCGGCCACTCGCTGCTCCCGTATGCTTTCCAACCGCTTGTTCTCGAACGTGACATTTACGCCCGCCTCGGCAGCAACAAGGGCCACACGCTCCTGATAATCCTTTGGGCCGGACAGAATGATGATGCTGCCAAATTTTGCCTCTGCCAGCCGTAAGCCTGCCTCGATAGCAAACCGGTCGGTTTGCAGCATCATTAGCTTCGACCCTCGATCCTCGATGATGGCTCGACCATTAAGCGAATACACCACGTCACCGTTCAAGTGAACACGGAATTTTATGTCTTTTCCACGGTAGAAAATGCTGTTCGCTTCGGAATCTGGAGCGTGTGCCGATATCGAACCGCCTTCGTGCGCGCTGCGCTGCGCCGCTGGCCGTGCCATTCGGCGCAGCTCCGTTAAAGCGTCAACGTTGCCAGTCTCGGACAGGGCGTGAAGGAATGTCCGGTACTGGTCTGATACAGGCGTGCGAAGCTGCTGACGCTCGACCCGGATGTCTCCGGTTAGAGTCCGCTCGGCCGCTACGTATGTCATTCGAGCGACCGAATCGGCTCCTTTCCTCACATGGGGAAGGCTAGTCCGCGCATCCTGCTTATCACGCTCAAGAGCACGCTTGAGCGCGTCCCGACGTTCCCGTTCACTGGCAAACTGGCGTGTCCAAAGCTCTCGCTGTCCACCTCGGCTCTTGCGTTCATTCTGGAACTGTCGCCACAGGGTAGGGAGGGGCGACTGCATCGGCGCCTGGACTGAAACGCCGCTAGTCTGATCGTGGTATGCCGCCCGAAGGATGTCTGCTGACTCGGACCAAGACAGACGCATTTCACGCGTTAAAAAATCTGACACGTTCAACTTCCGATTTCCGCAGACGACACGAGCACTACCATCTTGAGCTACTGTCACCTCGTACTTGTCTACTAGAAGACCGTGGGAACGCGACAGCTCCGAAAGGAGACGACTTGCGTCCAGCTTATGCTTAATCTCCTTGAATTCCTGTACGTCCGCACTAGCCCCGATCTGGCCGCGCTCGCGCAGGTCACGCGCGTGTTGGCTTAGGGTGGAATCTACCGCGCGGCCGGTCGCGCGTAATCTTCCGCCTCCGCGCTGGCGATTGCGATCCCGTCGCAATGTGTCATTGCCACTGGTGCCTCCGTGCTCCAACTTATTAGATGCATGATCCGGCAATAGCACTTCACGCTGGCCGCCGTCGCGTACCACATCGAGGCCGGGCATTCTTGGCACACGGTTGAGGGTTCGGGTAGCCTCGAATCGGGTAATTGAGATAGTGTCGTGCTTCCGACTTGAGGTAAAAGCTCGCTGTCGTCTGGTAAGGTCGCTAATTCCAGCTCGTCCGGTTCCTCTCCCTCCAACGGTGATGCGCCCAGCTCCGGGTCCAGTTCCTCCTGGTTGTTCTCGTGACTCTGACCCATTATCTCGTCCATCGACACCGATCCCATGTCCCCGGTCTCGTTCATGTACGCGAGCGGGTCCGGTTCCAGCATCCCGTCCATCAACTCCTCTTCCAAGCTGTTTGAATCCATAGACGTGATCGAAGGGGTTTTTTCTGAATCGTTCTGGCTCATTTTGAGGCTCCTTGAATTTATTATAAAAGCGCGCTGCCCTGTCATTCAGAATATTCTGCTTTTCCTCGAATGTAGAATCTTTGTACGCTTTATATAACTTGGAATTTCCACTATTGATATATTTAACTTCAAAAGCCCTAAGCTTGTGCCACTCTTGGAGTGAATTTTTTATGTTCTCAGGGTCTCGACGTGTCACGCCTTCAACCTCATATTTTCGGACAACCTGGGCGGACATCGCATCTCGCTTATCAGAATCACTTAGCTCGATGAACTCCTTTGAAAATACATATTCTTTGAGGTTTATGCCTTTCGCGTTACCTTCTGGCTTTACATTCTGATACTCGTTATAACGTCCAAAGTTACGCGAGCGCACGTCACCAAACTCGGTGATAAGCCTCTTGAAATCCTCATAGCTAGTCACTCCTCGATCCAACACAGCCGCAAGTATCTTTCCCTTTAATTCCTTATTGCCGCCCTCAAACTCATCGTCCTTGTAGCGCTGAATCATATCTGACGCATCGGTAAATTCGATCCGTCTATTGTTCTTCGGACTCGCTAAGCCGTATTTATTATTGACGTGTTCTTGAAAGGCATCCAAAAACCTTTCATTATGATCTGCAAGGCCGAAAGGATTTAACGAACCGTTACTCAATAAATTCGTCTTTGGTATTACAATATGGATGTGAGGCTTACGCTCTACTGTCTCGCCGGTTTTTTGGTTAACGTAACTCTTTATCTTAGGAAGATGTGCTTCGGCATAAAAGTTATATTCACCCGGCCGATAGGCAGCGAAAGCAAACTTCTCAAAGTCGCGGATTATGTTATCCATCGTTTCGCGGCTTATCTCGTCTTCTTTGAAAGCAAGGGTAATATGCTTGTAACGTTCACCGTCTGATTCGGAATCTTTGATAAGCTGGTCTGTGAATTCTAGGTCGCCCGCAAGGATAACGCGCTCGTCCAGCTCGTTGCGGGACATTTCACGGCCCTGCTTGTGTCCGTCTTCGAGATATTCTTTGATGCCTTCGCTACCGCCACCAAGTCTAATCAACATGATTAAGTGCCGTTTTGAGGTATCGAGCAATTGCCTCCAGACTCGCAACCGTCTTTTCGCAAAGCGGGTTGGAGACTGTTCCAGCCAGATTCGCGGAGTTCAGGACATGCGCAATCTGGTTCATGTTATTGCTCGTCTTATTGAAAAGGAATTGCATGCGGCTTTTTTCTAGGCTCGCCTTTGGCTTTGCCACGACAACAGTTTTATTCTTCAGCACGCAATCGCGCAGAAATTCCGCCCTGGGCAGATTCGATGCCGTGATCTTCGCGCGCAGCTCGGCGCCCTCGGACTTCGTGAGGCGAAACGAGAACGGCTCGGTAAGCGGCTCGGAGGTCTTTTGCGGTCGGGCCATACAACTCCCCAAATTCATTCCCGCACGTCGTGGCGGGCCGTTGTGAGGCTCCTGGGAGCCGATCCCGCGTCCGTAGGATGCCGGGGTTTCAAAGGGGTTTCCCCCTTTGGCACGGATATGATATACGAAACGCAAAGCGTTTTGTATTCATATCTCTCGTGCCTAAGCAACACCACCTATACAGCACGGAATGCGGTACTATACTTGCATTGGCTCGCATGCGCTTGCAGATGCTTGCATCCAGCTTGCACAAACTTGCTTTAGACTTGCACTCGCTTGCATATGGTTGCAAAATACAATCTAATGCAAAGCCTCCTAACATTGACCAAAGCCAACGTAATCATGGACATCGAACAGTTCGTCAAGAAGCACAAACCTCGAATGCGGACTTCGAAGCTCGACAAGTACGTGCAAGAAATCAAGACACTTAAAGACCGGAAATTTACCGACGAACAAATCCGGGAGTGGCTGGCAACAAACGAAATACAAGTTTCGCGAGAAGCCGTTCGACAGTTCGTTAAAAAAGTATCAAAAGACGGCCCAGTAACACTTGAACCAGTAGTACCTAACCGAAGCGATCCAGAACCAAGTGAAGTTCCGAGAACCCCTATAACCAATGAATCGCAAGCTGACAAACTGCGGCGAAAACTAGCCGAACAACAGAGCGAAGCAGACAAGACGCGATTCAAACACGATAAATCTGGTAACACTAACTGAGAAAACAAATGAAAAACTCCGTACACTTCGTATTGCAGGGAAAAGGCGGCATTGGTAAAACGCTCGTTTCAACATTTATCGCACAATATATCAATGACCGAAATCCGGGGACATTAAAAACTTTCGACACGGATCAAGAAAACGCTACTTTAGCAGCTTACAAAGGATTGAACGTAACACCCATTGACGTAATGAATGAGGATCGAACTATTAATCGAAAAATGTTCGATAAGATGATGCTAGACATCCTTGCTACGGATGAAAACATCGTGATCGACAACGGAGCAAATACATTCTCACCGTTGATGTCCTATTTAATGGAAAACCAATTCATTGACCTACTGCAAGACTCAGGAAAAGATGTCTACATCCATTCCATCATCGGCGGTGGGGACAATTTAAAAGACACCGTTTCAGGATTTGCATCACTCGCCAAACAAACGTCTTGCCCGATGATTGTCTGGTTGAACGAAAACGCAAGCTGGGGAGGTACGGATAACTTCATCGACTCAGACGTGTTCATAAAGAACTCGGAGAATGTCCGGGGAATCGTCTTGTTACAAGGCCGGAATTCAGATACCTTCGGAGACGACATAAAACGTATGCAGAAAGCAAGGCTCACGTTAAACGAAATCATGGAAAATTCGGATTTCAACGTATTAGAACGTAGCCGCTTAAATAGCGTTTTCCGTGACGTGTACAAAAAACTCGATGCAGTTGAGTGGTAAATGGACATCCCAAAATTACGTACGCGAATTTTCGAGAAAACCGGGGTAAGGGTTGACGACACTGACCCTATATTCACCCTGGTAGCACTGAACGAATCTTTGCTGGAAGACGTGATTCAGACGTTCAACGACACGCTAGGAAAGAATAATGCGGAGCTAGACGAAAGAATAGGCAGCATCGTAGTCGCACATCGACAGCTTATTGCTGCGGCCGAAAATCTTGTCGAACGCGCTAACCAAGCGCACATGGCTTCAGCACTGAAAGCAGCCGCTGAAGCAAAGAAAGAAATCATGGTGGCGGCTCAACAGGCTGTTTCGGTCGAAGTGGAAAAAAGCGCGACGATCATTTCGACGGCAGCGAACAAGCTCGCAGACGCGGGAAACCGTGTCAGCATTGAACAAAGGCAGCGTTGGCTAGTCGCTAGTGCTCAGGCGGTAATTAGTGGTATCGTGGCGGGAATAGTCGTCGTAGCGACGATGCACTTTATCCAATGAACTATAAATAAATAGAGGTTTATTATGCGCAAGATGCCAGCAATCATCGTAGTTGTGATTCTGCTATTCTCGATAGTAGGCTACATGGCTTTGGACCGAAACGAAAAAAATGTCGCCCATGAGCGCGACAAGTCGTTCGACTCCAAATTTGCAAAGTAAGAAGTTGGTGACACAGGATCTGCGCCGACTGCGCCTGGCTGTCACCAAGATCAACTTGCACTATGAGGACCAAATGATGGCTCTGAAATGGATCGCGTACCGTACGGTGTTCCTGGTTCGGGCGATAGCGTCGATGAAGTGGGAACCAGTGCCGTTCTTCGGCGTCGGCCTGCTGGCTGTGTGGGTGTTGTGGATCACAATCGCCGTCTCACACTAACGGGCCAGTCGCATCGGGGCTGGCCGGGGTCGGCCCGGCCAAAACCGCCCCTACATGCTCCTGCGATACAGGGGGTGCCGTCCTTCGGCGGCATCCCGACATTCGTCGGGACTTGAGCCGCCCCCAT
>Ga0308163_10001273_pt1 | contig 28952 bp, 16 predicted proteins | sample PhyTR1_FD_201037 | JGI IMG/M metagenome (GOLD analysis project Ga0308163, IMG submission 201037) | Phyllosphere microbial communities from UC Gill Tract Community Farm, Albany, California, United States - DLSLT.R1 | ecosystem: Host-associated > Plants > Phyllosphere > Unclassified | place: USA... | reverse complement strand
TGCACAGGCGGAAGCAGAAATTTTCCGGCTTTGCTGGCGCGTCCGCTCAAAACAATTTTCTCCGGATTTAAAATATGGATCAGAATGGCGATAGCTCTGCCGATCTGGTAGCCAGCGTAGGATAAAAGTTTGATCGACAATGAATCGCCCTTCATCGCTTCTGTAATTACGGCTGTGATGTCCACTTTGCCTTCTTCGATCTTCAGACTGGTAAATGCACCATTGTTGATTTCCTCCAAGGCGCTGTCTTCAATAGTGATTAAAGATGCTTGTGTTTCCAGACAGCCCCTTTTACCGCAACTGCAGATCTTATCGTTATCAAAGATCGGAATGTGACTGAACTCACCTGCGTATCCTTTAAAGCCTCTGTATATCTTACTGTTAATGATAATTCCCAGTCCGATACCCCAGCTCAGATTGATCACCATGGCCTCGCTGTTTGTCTTGCCAATGCCAAATTTCAGTTCTGCCAGGGCAATTACGCTGGAGTCATTGTCAATAAATACCGGCAAATCCAGGTCATGTGTTAACTGTTCACGGAGTGTTGTGCCTTTGGTATGGAGAAAGCTGCGGTTATTGCCGTCTTTTACATCCACAAATCCCGGCATAGATATACCCGCCGCAAATATTTTACTCCGATCGATGCCTGACGCGGTGATAAAAGCGTTGATTTCTGCAATTAACTTATCTAAAGCTGAAGAATCCTCGTTGAGATTGATTTCGGTTTCAGTGATCACTGTTACAAAGGTTCCGCTGAGGTCGGCTATTACCATACGGGTATAGAACTGGTCCATTGCAACCGAAAGAATATAGTTTCTGTCGGCAACCAGTGAGTATACTACTGGCCTTCTGCCGCTGGTAGATTGTGCGAAACCTTTCTCAACAATGTATCCTCCTGAAATCAGTTCTTCAATATGTTTGGTGATCGTAGGAATACTCGCTCCGGTGACCTTACTGATCTCCAGAGAACTGACTATTTTATTAAAGTATATAGCTTTAATAATAGACAGATGAGCGTCGGATAATGTGAGAGAGAGCATCGACATTGTTAATATTTTGTTAAAACTATAAAAGAAAAATGACACTTTAAAATTTTTAGGTTAGTTTTTAAATATTTTTTTTTAGAAATCGTTACGAATACAACTGGCTGTATATTAGATGTTACTACATTCATTTTTTGAGTGACTTTATAAAATTTTGAGATCCTTATCAATTTTTGATTGATGCCTGCTGTATTTTGATGTTAATTTAAAATGAACAGCCAGCAATTTTTATTGATAACCGTCGCCCGGGGCAATAAATTCTTAATCTTACGTTGCTGAAAAATTAATATCATTTGATAGGATCATATCTTATTTTTGAGAATGAAATACAGCACGCTAACCCTCATCTTTATTTTCTCTGCTATTTCCTGCTTTGCTCAGAAATCATTTCCTGATCCTGCTTATAAATTAATCAGCGGTACTAACTATGTGGCTTCCAAAAATTATTACCTGTTAACTTTATTCGGACAGATTCCTGAACTAAAAAAAATGCTGGCGGCTGATCCTGTGCTTTCGGAAATAGGCAGAATGAAAGATGAACGTATTGCCGAATCCACACTGAGCTGTGGCAAAGATGTGGCATGTTATATCCAGGCTGTAAAATTTAGTGCAGCGGAAATCATGCAGGTGAGCAGCCGTTTGGGAGAACTGTATAAGCCGGAAAATGAACTTGGCAGGCTGGTAAACAAACACCTGCTGCCATCCGGATGTTATATTTTGTACGCCGGACTAACCGGCCGCGACATGCTGATGAAAACATGGGAACAGGATGCAGCAGCAATAAATCACACCATCGGCGTTTATGGAGGCGGACAAAAACCAAATTATCCATTGATAGATTCTATCAGTTTCAATATCAGAGATAGGGGTTACCCAGAGCTGCTAGCTTTAAATACCACCCTGTCTGTAAGTGAGTCTAAAAAAGAAGGTCTGTTTTTTACCCCCACAATGCTGTTTGCCATACACAGCCTGGAAATGAATGGGCGCAATCAGGTAGCAGATGAAGAGCCAATGGCCGAAACAGTCAACAAAGCTGCGCTGGACTACGCAAAAAAAATAAAGTGGTCTCAGTATAAATATACTCTGATCCTTGTTCCTGGAGAAGGCCCTGAAGATAAAGATACAGAGCTCAGCGCAGGAGGGATGCTCAGATGCCGGCTGGCCGCATTACAGTACCAAAACGGATTGGCGCCTTTCATCATGGTTTCGGGCGGATGTGTGCACCCCTATAAAACCAAATACAATGAAGCCCTGGAAATGAAAAAGTTTTTGATCAGTACATTGCATATCCCGGAATATGCGATACTGGCGGAACCACATGCCAGACATACAACAACCAATATGCGCAACTGCGCGAGATTGATCTTCAGGTATGGCTTTCCTATGGATAAACCTTTTATCACATCCACGGCAAAATCCCAGAGTTATAACATTACTGATTTATTACCGGCAAGGACACAAAAAGAACTTGGATATGTACCGTATAAAGTTGGGAAACGGTTCTCAGCTACCGAAGCTGAAATATATCCGCTTGCGGTTTCACTCCAGATCGATTTTGATAAACCCATGGACCCCTGAGCTGCAATATATTCCATATGTTGTTTAACATATTCTTAACAATGGGTTAATGCCATGCATATACGATAAGCCTACTTTTGAGCGCAAAGGTGCGGTTGAATAATTATCATGATGGATAAAGACTTATTTCAGGAATTCTATCAGGAACATAAGAAAAGTGTTTTTGCGATTGTAAACCTTCGTCTTCCTGATCTGGAAGACGCTAAAGATGTTGTTCAGGAAATATTTATGGAGCTGTGGCTTAAAAAGGATACTTTGCATACCATCCGAGACATGCAGCCCTATCTGTACATTGTTGCCAGAAACCAGGTCATATCCGCTTTCAGGAAAAAAAACATCCAGCTGAAAAACGAAGGTATTCTGCTCCAAGGCTTAAATACGCTTGACCATTCTGCTGAAGAGAACACAATGGCCCATGAGCTGCACCAACAAATAAATGTCATCGTGGACCTTTTGCCCGAAACCACCCGCCAGTGTTACCAGCTGAGCAAAAATGAAGGGAAGAAAAACGGAGAGATCGCAGACCTCCTGAATATTTCAGAGAAAACAGTCCGGAATAATATTTCCGAAGCGCTAAAACGATTAAGGATCATATTAAAGGAGAATCATCCAGAAATTTTTGCCTTGTTTTTGTTTTTACTGTTTAGCCTTTACAACTGATCAAAGAATTTCTGCATCAGCGTAAAATAATGATCAAATGCAGTCAGCGGCAGTGTTTTCGCCCGGTCGTATACATCATGGTAAGCCCTGATCCCTCCCTGCGTATAGATAAAGAAGCTGGGAACACCCCGCTCGTAGAATCTGCAATGGTCACTGTTACAGGATTCTCCCCGGATATCTACCTTTGGTAATAAATCGTATTTCGTATTCAGCGCCACCAGCTGGTCAAACCTCTTCCTGTAAATACTGCCGTTAACTACCCTGATGCCTTCTTCCCCGGTACCTGCCATATCAAAATTCGTCAGGAATTTGATCTTTTTCAGATCGATCAGCGGCTGATCCACAAAAGCCTGGGAACCCAGCATGCCAATCTCCTCTCCTGAGAAGGCAATAAACACCATGGTGTATTTACCCGGATGGCTTCCGTAATATCTGGCCATGCTCATCATCAGTGCAGTGCCGCTGGCATTGTCATTTGCTCCCGGGAAATAAACTTTTTTGCCCATCAAGCCCAGATGATCATAATGTGCGGTAACGACCAGCATTGTATCCGGTACTTCGGTTCCCCTTACAATCCCTCCTACATTCCGCGGCTGGTAATCTGAAATAAAATTAGCATCTATCTGAATGTTCAGCTGATCGATACTTTTCAGATCAAGGTTTTTTTTATTAATGGTGATCACCGGTCTTATTGTTTGATAAGTCTCGGTCGTCCAGGTGAGCTTTTTTGTTGTATAAATCAGTAATCCTTTAAACCGAAGCTTTTCATCATATTGCAGCCGCTCTACATTTGTTTCAATCTGTTTTGCGTCTGCCACAGTTTCGTTTTTTTCCGGCCTGTTATCCAGTAAGATAAAAGCATCTTCTGCATTTGCTGCTACCTTAACTGCGGAAGCTGCGCCGCTAAGCTGCGAGCGGCTGATATGGATAATGTTAAATTTACCTTTTACAGCAGGACTGGATGCACTAACGAGGTAGTCAACTGCAGTTGTTAAAGTTTTATGGTCCAGCTGAACAAATACAACGCCAGGGAACGTATTCACAGAAAGATGATAGTCCTGGAACCAGGAACCGGAATTAAAAGGAGTTAATCCATCTTTGGCAAATTCTTCAGCAATAAAAGCAGATGCTTTTTTTGCACCCTCTTCTACATAACCCCGCCCTTTAAATTGAGCAGAAGCCAGTTTACTTACGATGCGGTGCCCATAACGCGCAACTTGTGCATCAGCGTTGGTAAAACCCAGCTGAAATAAAAATACCACTGTTGTAATTCGGATAAAGACGGTTTTCTGATGAGCTGATGTGTACTGCTTAAAAAATAATTTGAACATGGTTATTCCGTTGTGATTGCTGCCTGTCTTTTTCCTCTGCGGCTATAATAGACATTAAAGAAGTAACAAGGTATTAAAATTAAATAAGCGTATTGATTGTTTGTGTATTTAGCCAGGGCGCCATACACCAGCGGCATAATGGCGCCGCCTGCAATGCCCATGATCAGGATGGCAGATCCCCGGTTCAGCATTTTGCCCGTTAATCCCCTGAGCGCCTGCGGCCAGATTGCAGGCCATAACAAGGCGTTAGCCAGACCCAGCAAGGCCACAAATACGATCGAACTTACACCGGGAGCAAAGATCACCAGTACTGAAATCAGAACGCCCAGCCAGGCAGAATAGAGGTAAGCTTTCTCCTGGGCAATCAGCCGGGGAATGGCATATACGCCAAAGATGTATCCGGCCATTGTACTGGCCAGGGTATAGGAGGTAAGGCTTTTTGCAACATTTAACGATAAACCATGATAAATTCCATAGTTCCCGATGGTATCACCAGCGATAACCTCAAGTCCTACGGTAGAAAATGTAGCAATAAAACCCAGTAAAAAGTTCAAACGCTGTTTGCTGCTCAGTCCTGCAACTTCACTTTCATCAAAAGCCACGGCTGAAGAACCGATTTCGGGCAAATGCGCAAACTTGATCAGGAAAGCAATCAGCATGAGGATCAGCGCCATTCCGATATAGGGCAGGATTACTGCATGGGCAAGGTTGTCCAGCCGGATAGTTCTTTGTGCCAGCGTCATCTGTTCCAGTTCCCGGATCAGCCCGTCAGAGTTATTCAGGATGATTGCCCCCAGTATCAGCGGGGCAATTACTCCGGCAAATTTGTTGCAGATGCCCATCATACTGATACGCTGCGCAGCTTTATCCGGCGGGCCAAGCAGCGTAATGTATGGGTTAACGGCAGTTTGCAGTAAGGTGGTGCCGGTTCCAACTACAAACAGGCCGAGTAAAAACAAGGGGTAATAGCGCATCAGTGCTGCCGGAATGAATAGTCCACAGCCCACGGCCATGATTATCAGCCCAACGCGCATTCCCTTAATCATACCCGTATATTCCAGTAATTTACTAGAAGGGATAGCCATTGCCGTATAGGAGATATAAAAAGCAAATGTTACCAGGTATGCCTGCCATTCTTCAAGCTCGCAGGCTATCCTGAGGTAGGGGATAAGGGTTCCGTTTACCCAGGTGATAAAGCCGAATATGAAAAAGAAAGCACCAATGGTGACAATCTGTTTGTTCAGCCTTTCACTTGCGGATACTTCAATAGCAGTAGTTTCAGCCAGCATAATCTTTGGTTAAAATGTTTGTATACCTGCCTTTGAGCAGGTCTTTCATATAAGTATTGAGGTCCCACTGGCATCCGGATACCGCATTCGCTGAAATGGAGGATGCCATATACGGATAGGGGCCAAACTCCGATGTAAATGTAAATCTTTGTGAACCTTCATTTTTCTGAATACCGACTACTTTATCCCAGCAGATCAGATGGTGCTGCAGGGCTTCCTGCCATTCATGGTAACGGGGATCGGTAATCTGTGGCCCCTGTGTAAAGCCTACCCTCGAATGGATATGGGAAGTATGGATCAGCGCCAGTTCCAGCGACTCATGCTGGTCCTGCAAGTAACTCTCTGCCACTGTGTACCAATGTGAAATATCCAGCGTAAGCTTTAACCAGGGCAGCCGCTCCAGGAACGCCCGGGTGATATGGGCTGCAAAACTGAACTTCCCCCTGTGGGTTTCATGTAGCACCGGTACTCCTGTTAATAAACTGATCTCTTCTGCCCGGGTCAGTAACTCAACATTCTGCTCAAAGCTGAAATGGTCTTTTCCAGTATGGGAAGTGATAAATAAAGGGTTTGCTGCGGCCAGCGCAAATAACCGCTTTTCCATCTCACTTTTATGGTTGCTGAAGTTTGGCGTAAGGGTATCCCAGTGAACACCGATAAACTTCAGCCCGTGTTTTGACAGTCCTTCCATCATCTGCTCCTGCTCAGTGGGATGACCTGGCAGACTGCTCTCAATGCCGTCAAACCCTGCATCCCTCACTTTCCGGGAGAAACTGTCCCAGCTCAGCTGCTCACTTCCCCAGCGCGTACAAAAAAACAGGATCTCCATTGGCTTATACTGCTAGTTCGGTTTCCGGATCTATCAGCAGCGGAAAAAACTGCCCGCTGATGCTTTCGCCTTTTTGTATTGCCGGCGTTCCAGGCATCAGCGTCTGTTCCGTATCCGAAACTGTACCATCGGCAAACATATTCAGTACGAAAGCTCTTCTGGACCTGTCAGACCGGTTTTCATAAGATCCATGCACCAGAAGGGGATGGTGAAAAGTGCCATATCCCTTCTTGAGCTCAATTGGTACGGGATGAAAGGCGGCCTTTTGTTCTTCCGTTAAAAACTCCATCAGGCCTTCCATTTCTCCGGCCAGTTCAGGTTTTTGCAGGAGGCCCCAGTTGTGGCTCTTGGGAACATAATACATGCAGCCATTTTCTGTAGTGGCATCATCAAGGGCCACCCAGCAGGTCAGATGCTGCATCGGGATCGTCCTGGTCCAGTAAGAATAGTCCTGGTGCCATGCGACAACGCCACCATGTTTTGCCGGTTTACAAAACAGCTGATCGTGCCAGAAGCGTACGGCCCTGTTACCCAGGAGCTGGCTCGCTGCCATCACAAATGCGGGGTTCCATAAAATGTCATGAAAGCCGGGAGTGATTCTCCATGCGCCTAAAGCATGAAATAATACAGAGTCAGGATCAGTGGAGGCATTGGAGAAAAACTGGTGGAACAGGGTATGGTCAGGCAGGTTGGGGTCCATCATCCTGATCAGGTCGTGGTTCAGCTGGTCTACCTGCCACTCTTCTAAAAATTTTATCCCGGCCAGATAGCCGTGTTCCTGAAAGAAATTCACCTGATCATCAGTCAGGCGGTACTGTTCCCATTCTTCTTTACTGGCAGGCCATTTGAAAAAATCCGATACCAGCTGGTGGTATGCAGAAAGGTCTTGGAGTTGGTTCGTTTCCATTTGCTTAGGTTTTAATGATTACCAGGGTTGATTTATCTGTTTGGATGTACTTGTTAAACAGCCCCCTTTTGTACAATTGCTTGATGAAAAGGAATGGCCTGTCTTCGAAAAGGATCTCGTAAGGCATTGCCGTTTTTACTGGTGGTTCCAGCAATGATAGTTGTTCTATATCTTCAGTATTCCCCTGCAGGCAGGCCATTGACCATTTTAAGGCCAGTTCATCAGAAGCCTGTTTTGCCCAGTTCTCCGCAACAACGGCAGCGGCCTTATGTTCTCCTGTAGCCCTCAAAAGAACCATGCTGATAAAATCTGCAGAGCCATAGGGACTTTCGGGGTTTTTATTTCTGTAGGTTGCCATACGCAGGATCAGTTCCTTCGTTTTTGCTTTATCTGAGTCGTCCAGGCTGATAAGCTGCATGAAATCCTCCAGCCGCTCATCTACATGGTAAGGTTTTCCTATACCCATATTTTCCGGCCATTTTCGGGCTTCCTCAATATGAAATGCCGATTTTTTCCAGTCCTGTTTGTCTATCGCTGATAAAGCGGTCAGCAAATGGGTTTCCCGCCAGCTGTTCCTGCCTTCAGATGCGCCTTCATTTGGCAGTACTCGAATGTTTTTCATCAGGGAAATCGCTTTTTCAAAGTGCTGCGTCTGCATATAACATTTGGCAAGCTGAAGGCCCAGGTAGTAATTGTCTGGATGTGAATTTACGGCTTTTTCGGCAACAGGTAATGCTTTTGCCCAATCCTGGTGCTCAGCGTAATATTTCGTCAGGTCGTATGCCGTTCTCCATTCCCCGGGGGCATGTTCAGCCGCCTTTTTTAAATCGTGCAGGCGTCCATTTTCATCTTTTCCTTTTTGCAGATCTGCCCGCACTTTGTAAAAGGGATAGGACTCCGGTTCATCAGCACAGCTTTGCAATAGCTTCAGTGCTGTTGCTGTGTCCAGATTTTGAATGCAGGCCAGCGCCAGGTAATACCTGAACTTCCAGTCGCCATGATTTTCTACCACCCAGCGCAATACTTTTACATCTTCTTCGCGGTGCGGGAATACAAAGTGTGGCGACAATAACGCGGCCCTTACCATTGCCCTGTGGCTCTCTTCTTTTTGCCCCGTAAGTGCGGATATGTAAGCTTTCCATAAATGGACCATTGCGTAATCCGGTGCAATGGACAGGCAATCGAGTGCTTCTGTGTATAAGTTCAGCCTGAAATAAAAGATCGCCAGTTCAATATAAGTTTCATAGGGCAGTTCACTGGCAGTCAGTTTCCGGGGAACACCATTATTGTCCAGACTCATTTCAAATCTTGCAAGATAATTGATGGGGTCATCTGCTAATACCTTTTTGCACAGGTCCAGTGCAATTTCGCTGTTTCCTTTTAGTCTGTGGATAATCATGTTTAAATAAGCCACCTGCAGGTTGTCATGGTGATATTGTGCAGCTTTGCTCACATAACTTAACGATTTGTCCAGTTGTCCTTCACGTAAGAACAGCTTTGCCATTTCTATAAAGGAAGGGACACGGTACTCGGACGACTGGCTCGCAATGGAGAATCCGTCTTTAGCATCCACGTACTGTCCCAGCCGGTCATTGACCAGTGCATATAAATAATTCGCTTCACCATGATAGGTATCAATGGTTAGCGCGGTCATCAGTAATTGTAAGGCTTCATCAAACTTTAAATGTTTAAAATACAGTTCCGCAAGCCCTGTGAGTGCTTCCAGAAAAAACGGGTCCTGCTCAAGGCAGAGCTGGTAATACTGGATAGCCTTTTCATGAAAACGCTGTCTTTCCCATTCCCTGGCCTGTATACATAAAGCCTGGGCCGAGTTAAAATCATAAGCTTCATCAGTTTCTGCCGGACGTTTAAGTGGCTGGTTCAGCTCCGGGCCGTTGTAAATTATAGTGTTATCCAGCCATACAACCGCCTGATCCAGACTTACAAAATGCTGCAGTACGAAACTCAGGTTCTGCATGGGTTGCAGCAGGATTTGCTCAGATAGTATTTCCTGCCCTATATGAAATACTTTCAGAGTATGGTTCAGTAGTGCATTTGCGCAGATATTCAGCTGCTGTATGCCTTCAGTTTCTTCCAGGTAAAACGAAAGTTGCTGATCACCGTATGTTAAACCTTTGGTGTCTTTAACGGGGAACCATTTTTCTTCCCAGCAATCGAGTGTGTAAGGCAGAAAGGATCTGTGTTTAAAAGGGGTTTTGGAACTTGATGCGATGCTCTGATTGAAAAGCCTGCCCGACTGCAGTTCACTGTATTGCCCGTCGGTATCCGTCAGCAGATCTTCCCAGATCATCCCGTAACGTGATAATCCCCAGATCCAAATTTTCTTGCCTGGTTTATCATCGTACGAAGAGGAGTGCCCAAGGCCAAACTGGTCGTCATGCCAGTAGCATCCCCAGAAATCACTGAAAGAACCCACAACATGGTAAGATTTATATTCACCATGGTCATTCTGGTCGTAAAAAGATATTTTCCTGCCTTCTTCATCCAGCGGCCAACTCTGTGCATTGCCGTAATGTCCGATCCGTTTGTTGCCTGGGAAGATATATTCGAGATTTCCGGACACCTTGATGCCCGCGTTATTCCACTGGTAATAGGATTGGCTGAGGCAGTTATGGTTATACCACCAGCTGCGTGTGCTAAAGCTGGCTGCATCTTTATCCAGGCGGATTTCAACCCTCCATTCCGTACGCGAGGGCCAGTCTGTTGCCCCTATAAAACAGCTTACGCTGCCGTCACTGTTTTCAGAAAGGTGGTAGTCTACCGGTGATGAACAGGAGGGGCTATGGCCAATAATCCCCATATTGATTTCCATGCCGCCAGATGTCCATGGGCCACGCATGGCAACATCCCTGAATTTGGCCGAATTGTTAAAATAAATAAACTCTTTACCGGTAGATTTTTCCATGGCTCCCCAGATCTTGCCTCCAACAGAAGGGTTGACCCAAAGTTTGATGTATTTGTTCTCCATCACGACCATCTCCCAGGACTGAGGACTGGAGGCATAGGCGTAACCATCAAAACGGTTGTAGGGGTAGAGCCTGCCAAACTCAGGTACAGGGCTGGGATCAGAAAAAGGATATGTATCGAGCATTACCAGTTCTTTCCTGATAAAAGCCCTTTCAATATTCTTTTGCTCATTTGCCATTTTTATGCCTGTTATTAAGTGATCAGATAGAATGCGGTAGTTTGGATAACTCAAACATAATTAACAAAATATATAAAAGCAAGGAATAGCACAAATAAATGTGCACGCACACAACTACTTAAATTGTATTTAAACCATCAAAATTTATTTTTTTTGTAATACGTATACATTTTTTGTGATATCTTACCAACATTAGATAATGAACCGCTTTTTACCAGCATTTCAGCCGGATAAGGACAGCAGACAAAGTGATGTGCCAAGTATATCTTTTTGTTTGTCGGCTAATTAAATACATTTGTGCAACATTTATGATATAATTGAATATGAAGAACATCCGTATTAAGGATATTGCGCTCAAGGCGAAAGTGTCGACGGGTACTGTTGACCGCGTCCTGCACGATCGGGGGAATGTTTCAGAAAAGGTCAGGGAGAAGATCCTGAAGATAATTGAAGAGATGAATTACGAGCCAAATTTTATGGCCCGTGCATTAGGAACGAAAAAGGTATATCATTTTGCAGCACTGATAGGAGATCCCGGAATAGACGGGTACTGGAATGATCCGAAAACAGGTATTGAAAAGGCCGCAAGGGAAGCCCGGCAATATGGCGTTGAAGTGAGCCTGTTTATATTTAATCCCTATGATGCAGAATCATTTATAAAAAAGGCCGAAGAGGCTACGGAGGCTAATCCTGACGGGATATTGCTGGCCCCTATGTTTTACCGCGAAGTCGTTCCTTTTTTCGAATTGTGGAAAGAGAAAGAAATCCCTTTTGTGCTGTTTAATACCCAGATCCCTGAGTTTGATCCGCTAAGCTATATCGGTCAGGATTCTTATCAGAGCGGAATGGTAGCCGGTAAGCTAATCCATTACGGACAACCACAACCCCCATCCGTACTGGTGGCGCACATTGATGAAGAGACCAGTAATTCTGCCCACCTCACCAAGAAAGAACAGGGACTTAGAAATTATTTCGTGCAGAATAACCTGCACCACCATTATGAGATCATTAAGGCAGAACTCAACAGAAGCAATTACGCAAAGTTTGTAGCACAGCTGGATGCGATATTTGAAGGAAATCCACAGATACAGTTTTGTTTTGTAACTACTTCAAAGGCGCATGAAATTGCAAAGTATTTTGAACAGAAATTTATCACCCACATCAAAATCATCGGGTATGACCTGATTCCGCAAAATCTGTATTATCTCAATAAAGGGCTGATCAGCTTTCTGATCAACCAGAATCCCTTAGGGCAGGGGTATTGGGGGATCAACCAGCTGGTAGATCATCTGGTATTTAAAAAAGAGATTTCGGCGGTGAAATTTCTGCCGCTTGACATTGTGACAAAAGAGAACCTGAATTATTATATTGACGAATCGATGTTGTACAACCGTTTATAAATATTTTATTGCCGCAGCAGCGGGAACGTTGCCAGCACCTTTACAGGTATGGGTTTGCAGGAACTCTTACTGTATGAAATCCTGCGGCTTCCAGCTGCAGGATTTCTGCTGCTGTGGGCATTTCCTTATAAATAATAGTGCCTACAGCCTGACTGCAGATGATGCCCAGCTTAACCATTGTATCAACTATTTTTTTCTTGAATTTCAATTTCCTAAACTGTGCATTGTCCTCCGTTGCCTTCTCAGTTTCTGCACCTTTGAAATAAAAATTAGGATTTATTCTTTTGAAAGCCACAAAAGGTAAATTGATACCGGCAGCCAGTTTTTCAAATTCCCGTTCCGAAACCTTGTACACGAAATTCCCCACAGGTTCATAGGAAAACCTGTTTTTCCAGACTTTGCCTACCATCTTATCGCCTATGGCAGCGAGAATGTTGGTGATGAACAACAATACGGGCATTTTGGAGATCGGGTCCTGAGGTTCAATAATTACCACGCCTTTTTTAGCAACGCGCAGCATCTCATATACGGCCATGTATGGCCTGGGAAAGTGATGGTAAGATTCTTTGCAAAGCACATAATCAAAGGTGTTGTTCTCAAACGAAAGCTTCTCTGCATTTTCAGCTGAAAAGCTGGAAACAAAGCCTTCTTTACTGGCTACCTCGAGGAAGTCGCTGTTAAGATCACTCGCATGTGCAGTATGACTGGGATTATTTGTATGGATATAATGTGCGTCAAGCCCATAGGCATCACCCACTGTCAGCCAGCTTATACCCGCAGTGCCCAGCAATGGATCAATACAGGAAAATAATATTTTTTGGAGCCAGTTGTTGATTGTATTCTGATCAGCATCCCTGAATTTCTGAAAAAAGGCTTTTTTTGACTCCTCGGTTGGGAAATGTGTATTGTACCACTCCCCGTGTTTATTGTAGCTTTCTTCTTGAAACATCTGATTTCTTCAATTATGATTTTGTGGTCCGGATTCAGCGTCAAATGTGCATTCCCGTAAGATGTAAATTTTGCAGGGCACGGTAAACAAGATTAGAAAAAAAAATGCAAATTGACAAGCAATATAATTTCGCCTTCGGTTAGTTAATTTTGGGTATTGTGTAAAACCAGTCATCTGTTCAATAAAATCAGGATAGAAAATCCATTGCTGCAAAAAACTCTTTCTGGTGAAAATCCGGGCAGGGCGATACAATATTGTTCCAGGTCAGGTAATGGGGTTCAGGAAGCGCATCGCCACATTTAAAAAAATTGCCCCTGCTGCTGATGTTTCTGAAGGTACTCAAGTCGTGATATATAAAAACGTCTGCAGGAATGACCACAGTAAGTTCCCATTGGACCGGATGCTGTTTGCTTACTGGTAAAGGCTGGCTTTGCTGATGTTCCGGTCTCACTTTCAAATTTAGTACACGGGAGTGATGCCTGATCTTCAAAATGTCCTTTACCGGCAGGAGTAACCTTTCCCTCCCGCTACCAAATCCCGCAAGACAGGTACCTGCACAGTTAAACTCGAAATTATAATAGTTTTCCTCCCCTGCAAAAGCTATGAAAAATTCTACACAGCTATCATTGTATACCGGATCATTTGGCTGAAGATAGGTAGACCGTAAAGTTTCTTCTTCCACAAAATACTTCAGAAAGATTGCGCCTTCGCCATGGGCGATGACAAAAGATACGGCCGGTCTGTGCATTAGCTGCTGCCAGGGAGTATACAAAAGCCAATGGCTGGGCAGATCGTTCAGATACACGGCCAGTTCTTCAGCTGAGGAATGCTGGTTAAAATCCGTTAAATAGGGTATTTCTAATACAGTTTTCATTATCTGGCAAAGTTTCTTTTGTACCGGTATCCAATCTTCTTTAATGGAAGAGCTTTAAAGTCTGTGATCCATCGCCATACCTCGGATTTGTGTTTCAATCTAAAATCTCCGTTCACATAATCTTTAAAGCCGGGATCTTTTTTAGTTACATAGTTATCCTTCAGGAAAGGCAGCCATGCCGCTTTACCTTCAGTAGTATCAGCAATATTTACAAGTACATTTTTCGAAAAGGTGTTGCGTTTGGGAATTGCAGGATCGTCATCCCAGTATTTCGCCAGACGGGGGTATCGTATGGCATAGGGTGCTTTATTAAAGTTTACTGCTTCCAGGCGTTGCTGGTATAAACCATCCTTAACCAGCATGGCCTTTGCCCAATCCTTTAACCGTTCATCAATATGTGTGGCAAATCGAGTATAGATAAAGATGTTATTGGTGTATACGTTGTCCCTGCCGCCGCCTATAAATCCTGCTACGGTGCCAGCCTGGTAAAAAAGATTACCATAGACCTGCATTCCACAAGCCCCGTCATCATGGTAAATGGCCATTGTTTTGTGCTTGCCCCCAATGTGATGAAAGTAGTTGTAGCGGGTTACGTTGCCCAGTTCTGAAGGGTTGCGGCCAAAGTACAAAGCACCCATATCATCTGCATCCGTACCCAGGTCGTGCAGGTTATTGTATTCAATCAGGTGGTTGTTGCCATGGAGGAATATTCCTACCGATGGAGAGTTATAAACATCACAATGTGTAATACTATTGCCCACTCCGGTGATCCAAATGCCTGGCCTGTAGGTTTTTTCTATCCTCGTGAAATCATGTATGCTACAGTTGTTAACATAGTTATCCCCAGCCTCAAGGCTAAGGCGGTTACCGCCGCTCATGTAAATTCCGCCGCTGCCGGTATTGTAGATCTCACAATTGACAATGCCATTTTTTGTACCGGCTTCCCTGTCGAAGGTACTGTGTTCATACACATACTGTACAATGTTTCCTGCGGTTCTTGAAGCGGGTGTCCCGCCGATATTTGATGCGGGATCCTCAGGCTGAATGCCTTTGCCCATATAAATGCCCATCATCCCCAGATTCGAAAATGTACAACCGTCTATAAGTACAGCTGTTGTGCGCTCCATTGAAATTCCCATGCCCCTGCTGCAAGTGAAGTACAGATTTCTCAGCGTTACATGGCTTACTCCCTCAATGGCCATCATCGGTGTTTCAAGGACAGATATCTCTACTTTTTTCAGGGAATCCGCTGGCATAAAATAGAGCATTTTGCTTTCTTCATCCACATAATATTCGCCTGCAAGGTCAATTTCTTCCGGCAGGTTATAAGCATACCAGGCGCGCCAGGGTTTACCGCTGCCAAATCCGTAATACGAAGGACTTTGTGTTGTGATCACAGATTTCAGTGTGTCAATGTTATTTAGCTGCACGGCATCATCCGCATAGCCCCACTTAAAGTATCCTGCAATCCAGGCTTTGCCCGGATCCTTCCATCTTGAAGGCCGCTTTGTGTCCGCATAGGTAAATTTACCGCCTCGGTTACTTTTATCTCCCCAGCGGGGCATTGAGCCACTGTCTAAGACAGCCTTGATCAGCACTGTGCTGTCGTTTGGCCAGCGGGCAAGTTTTCCGGGCTGGTCGTTGATAAAGATCTCCAGCCAGGAAGGAGACATTGGCCGCGAAAATCCAAAAGCATGCAGTTTACCGGTATTGCTGATGCCTGCCTCTTTCAGGTTGATCTGCCGGATACGCTTAGCTGCCTCCGGACTAAAGCGGGCAGCGAAACTTTTATCGGACACCTCTTTTATCAAGTCCGGACGCACAACGCTGCCTCCATGTAAAACTGCTTTTTCCTTACCATAGGCGGCAATAGTTAAGGGGACAGCAGAGTCCCAGGTTTTGCCCTGTACCAGCTCAAGTGTATGGTCCAGAAAATATGTTCCTTCGCGCAGCAATATGCTAATTGCCCGGGGATTTGCGGCAGTTGCTTCTTTTGCAATTTCCAGTGCGGAGGAAATACTCCCCGCTGGATCTTTTTTACTGCCTGAAGCATTAGGCTTGCCATGTGCCGAAACGAAAATCTTAATGATGCCCTGGGCATGTGCTGTTGAAAAACCTGAGTTTAATAACAGCATGCTCAACAAAACAAAACTAAAAAAACAGGCTCTTTTCATCTTATTTCCTTCTCATCACGATCAAAAATCCTTTCTCTGATTCCAGGCTGAGCTCGTTTTTTAAACTGACAGATTTTTTCTCCTGAAACTCTGTAATTTCAGGGATCTCCGCAGTCACTTCCTCCGGCGAAAAGCCCAGGGCCTGCCAGTCGATCTTTAACCTGCATTTCTGCTCCTTGCTGGTCCAGTTCGCTACAGCGATAATCACTTCATCCTTTCCTTTATAAATGCTCACTTCCGTATCCGTGTTATCGGTTTTTACCGGACTGGAGGGGTTCCAGAAGCCGATCATTTCTTTTTTGTCGATATGGTACTCATCCCAAAATTTCCACAGGTATTCGGGAGAGGTAGACCTGTACCAGCCCAGCCTGTTGGTAATGCCGAAAGTCATGCCACGCCATTTATTCCCCCCCTTGTTTAGCATTTGGGAGGTCAGGCCAAAAGGGATCCCGCTTACTTCAATCAGCCAGTAGTCTGAAGAACGGTTGTAATCCCGGGCTTCACCTACCCAGAGCTGATCGATAAAGGGCAGCATGTCCATATACAGGTTCAGGGATGAAGCCCATTTTGCATATTTATTGTAATGGTTCCAGGTATGCATATCAATTTTTGCCCCCGGCCGCTCACGGTCGAGCACTTTACGGGTCCTTTTCATCGTTTCCCTGTCCAGCGCCAGGTCGTCCATGTAAATACCGTCGATCTTCAGATTTTTACCCATCCAGTCGAGCCCCTCCAGGAAAAAGTTATTCAACCTTGAATCCGGAGTGGTCAGAATTGCAAGATCCTGTCTTCCCTTATACTTACCATGCGTAAACGTGGCCACCCATCCCGGGATAAAGTTTTCTTTCAGATTTTCGCCCAGCCAGGGATGTACCCCTTTGGGATTAACCAGTGTACGTGTTGCCATACCCTGGCCGGGGTATATGATCTCATTGTCCAGTGCCCGCATGGCCCATAGTTCCGGTGCGTTCACTGTAAGCTCGCGGGTGGTATAATAGAGTTGTGTTTGTAGTCCGTTCACATGAGCACTGTCAATAAATGCCTTCAGATCGGGCACGTTTTCTTCATGGAATGGATAATCGATAAAAGGATAGATGTCTTTTTTATGATGGACCACCACGATGTCCGCGCCTTTTTCTTTGGCTACCTTAATGAAATTCAGGCTCGTATCAATGTCAGAATGATAATAGCGGTCATTGAACAGGATGTTCTTATTGATTGTTTTAAAGGGCGTGATCAGCAATTCAAAGTCGAACTCATAAGTTTCCCCTTTCAGCAGGTTACGCTGTCCGGAATAAGCTTTGATTTGCACTGCATTGTCTGCTTTAGTTATATCTACTCCCCCTTTATGGTTGTTGCCCCACGATTCAGGTTCTTTCAGTGGTCCGTAAGGGTAATATATGTTTACCAGCTGGCGGCGGTAGTTTTTTCCTTTCAGTTTCACTTTCAGCCCGCCATTGACTGCGCCCATCCATACTTCGTCCTGGTGTTTCTCCAGTACGTCCCATTTCCAGTGCCAGTCTTCCTTAGGCGAAAATCCACCTTCTTTGTCCAGTCCCATCATGTAAACCGCTTTCTCCGGACGCATCGGGATTTCCAGCCTGATGTCATCAACTGAAGTGTTTTTCAAAGGGGTAACTAGTGCAGTGTAGCCGATAAAGCCATCATATTCTGCCCTGCCTTTCAGGGTGATCACCATATCGGCATTGATGAGTTTTGTTTCCCAGCTGCTGGCTCCCGGCAGATGGTCTTTAAATTGTGTAAGACCCACCTTAAATTTCATCGGTTTACCGCCCTGTGCAACAATAAATTCCAGGGGTTTAGCCAGTATAGGCTGGCCTTCAGGCAGGATCTTTTCATTGTTCAGATCAAAGTATGTGTCAATTGTTGCCGGCAGGCCGGTTGCTGTGAGGATGATATTTCTGCCAAGGATTGAGATATTGTTCCGGTTGCGTACCAGCTGTTGATATCCGGTAGTGATATCATCATCCAAACCAATTTTAGAATTGAGCCAGGCTAAACGGGACAGTGAATTCTGATCATTATACCCGCGGTTTTCTACCACGGTACCACTTACATGAAGGTTAACGGTGATTGTGGTAGCAGGGAGCCCTTCCGGTTTGATCTCAACGTTTCCCCTAAATAAGCCTTTGGCGTTCTCTGGTATTTGTATACCAAACCAAAGCGGCAGCACTTTTTTTGCACCGAGGTGTAGTGCTTTATGAAATTCATCGCCTTTAAAGGAGATGCCGCCGGTATTAAAGCAGGTCACATCTTTTATCTGCAGCCCGCTGCCTTGCAATGTTGAAATTTTAACCTTTATATCTTTTAGCGGGACGCCGGATGCGTATACACCCACCTGGAAAACAAAGTACTCACCGGGTTTTGCCTGATCAGTAAAGGAGCCGGATGCTGCGGCACTATATGAAAGCCATTTTTCAGGCAGGCCGTCCAGCAGCCTGATTGAATTTTTCCTGCGCTCCGGAAAGGTGAAATACTTTTTTGCCGGAAATTTCTTCAGGTAAGCATCTACACTGGCTGGTCTGGCCATCAAAGACATGACAGTAGGACGCAGTCCGATATCGCCTGTTAATTCCGTTTGCCTGATAGCATCCACGTCAATGGCATGGGTAAGTTTGTCCTTATTTTGTGCGTAACTAAATGAACTGGTCAGGATCAAACTTATGGTAAGGAGTTTTTTCATATAAACGGTTATTGTCAGCGTGGTTCTTATGGGGTTATTCCTGATCGCTAAAGCCCGGGAATGTTCAAATACTATCTATATATGGTTTTTTTATACCCCACTGAAGATTATTGAGTTAGGGTATAGCCAAACATAAAAAAAAAATAGGATTTATTAAAAATTAATTTTAAAATTGTGTTCGCACACAGCGCTTCTAAAATGCTTTGTGCGCGGAACCAAATATTAATTTTGTATGCGAGCACTAACCCTTTGGCATTATCGAATCAAAAACGCGGTCTGACCAAAACACAACCAGAACCAACCCACAACCTAAACAAATTATGTATGATGAAAAATCGACTCATTTATTCCTGCTCTTCCACGCTAAGGACTGGAAAAATTGTGCTGACTGTATTCGTGCTGATGCTGCTTTGTGCAGTTAGTCAGGTGTCGCTTGCAGCAGTAAACCACGCGCCCATTACCATCACTGGTAAGGTGACCGACAATACGGGGCAAAACCTGATTGGTGTGAGCGTCCGCAGCTCTGACGGTCCCGCTGCCATCACTGATGCAAAGGGGATTTATACCCTTAGAACGGAGGACAATGCAACACTGACCTTCAGTTATATCGGGTATACTTCTCAGGTAGTGAAAGTAAACGGACGTACTACAATCAATGTTCAGCTCGCAGAAAATTCGAGCCAGCTCAATGATGTCGTTGTAGTGGGTTACGGTACGCAAAAAAGGAAAGATGTTACAGGTGCAGTAACAACGATCAGACTGGAAGACAGTCCAAAATCATCCGTGCCATACATCAATGCACTGGAAGCATTACAGGGAACATCCGGTATCAACGTTGGGCCATCTACCAGCGCTGGTGCAAACCCTAATATTGTTGTCAGGGGACAGAACTCCGTAAACGCAAACACTTCTCCGCTGATTGTACTGGATGGAGTAATCTATAACGGAAACCTGAATGAGATCAATATGAATGATATTGCAACGTACGACATCCTGAAAGATGCAAGTTCAGCAGCTATTTACGGATCGAAATCCGCAAATGGTGTAATCCTGATCACTACCAAACGTGGCAGGACGGATGCGCCGACAATCAACTTCAGTACCTATTATGGGATACAAAATGCTACCCGTGTACCCAAAATGCGTAATGGTGAAGAGTTCCTGCAGTGGAGAAAAGATAACCTCTCTATCCGCGGTCAGGATATCACCGATCTTACCAAGGTGCTTTCACCACTGGAGCTGAAAGCTTACAATGAGGGGCACACGATGGACTGGATCGATGAAGTGCAGCAATATGCGCCAATTCAAAACTACCAGGTAAGTATCTCCGGTAAAACCGATAAAATGAATTATTATTTCTCAGGCGGTTACCTGCACCAGAAGGGGATTATGTACAACGACGAATTTAAGAAACCAAACTTTACGCTGAAACTTGAAAATAATATCACTGACTGGCTCTCTTACGGTGCTACAGGATATTATTCATCCACAGATTATTCCGGCGTTTCACCAGGTTTGTATATGGCTACTTATATGTCTCCCTTCAGCTATAAATATGTTGATGGAACAAACGACCAGTTGCTGCAAAGATATCCGGCAGGTAATACTTCATTATTTAATCCTTTCGTGGGCAATGGTACGATTACCACGCAAGGGTATTACGATGATAATCTGGAACGCGCTAACAGCATCAGGGGTACAGGTTTTTTGAATGCGAAAATCCCTTTCATCCAGGGATTAAATTTCAGGTTTGATGTGACTGCTAACAGGGCAAACGCAAAACTTGCCTCTTTCCACCATGAAGGTGCAGAAGTGAATACGCTCGTACCTGCAGAAATTGCGAATCCACTGCAGTTCCTATCCAAGGCAAACGGATCAATGTCTACTACGTCCAGTTCAAACTGGCTGATAAACAATTTGCTAAGCTATACGCGTTCTTTTGGTAAACATAATATCGACGCTCTGGCCGGTTACACCCGTGATTATACGCGCATTGAAAGTCTCGCTGTAAACGGTTCTGATTTTGCTGCCTTCGGAACCACTTCTCTGGGATATTATGGTTTATACAAAGCAACTACGCAGACTATTCTCAATGGGGCTTCGACGGGTCTGGTCAATGGTGCCAGTAATGGCGGAGGCTACTCTAAATACCAGAACGTAGGTTATATCGGCAGATTGAATTATAACTATGATCAGAAATACTATGCCACTTTAAACGTCCGCAGAGACGGCTATTCAGCTTTCTCAGAAGGTAATAAGTTTGGCTGGTTTCCGGGCGGATCTGTAGCCTGGGCCTTGAGTGAAGAAAAATTCATGAAGAGCTTAACTTTTATTAACTATCTGAAGGTAAGGGCTTCGTATGGTAAAACCGGAAACCAGGGAATAAGCCCTTACGCAACACAGGCATTGATTGGTTCAGGATATACAGTATTTGGAAGTACCAGTACTGCCTATAGTATCCCATCTTCCATTGCCAACAATTCACTTACCTGGGAAAAAACGGCAGCACTTAACCTTGGCTTAGACTTTAGTTTGTTCGATAACCGCCTGTCGGGTAACATCGATGTCTACAAAAGTAAAACTACCGATCAGCTGCTCACCCGGTACATCCCAATCTTTACGGGCTTCCAGACTGTGAACGCAAATATCGGTGAAGTTCAGAATAAAGGTATTGAGATCACCTTTAACTCCGTCAACCTGAAAACGGACGGCGGTTTCAGATGGGAATCCGGCTACAGCTTCTGGCTGAACAGGAACAAACTTGTGCATTTATACGGACTGGATGTGAATAAGGATGGAAAAGAGGATGATGATATTGATAACTCACTCTTTATCGGAAAGTCTTTGGGCGCTATCTATGATTACACTGTAGACGGAATTGTACAGAGCGGAGATACCGAATATATGAACAGGTATAAAACTGCAGCAGGTGCAAACATCTTTGTTCCGGGTGATCTGAAAATACGCGACCTGAACAATGACGGTGTGATTGATGTAAAAGACAAGTCGGTTATCGGTTATGGCAAGGAAAACTATAACATGAACTTATCAAACACATTCAGCTATAAAAACTTCCAGCTGTTTTTTAGCATCAACGCAATCATAGGTGGAGGCAAGAACAACTATTTCATGTCGACAAACCTCAGGGGACTGGATCCGGGAGCTGTATTGCCAACTGTGGCCAACTGGCTGAATGAAGAATACTGGATGCCCGGGCGCGAAAGTTCTACTACAGTGCGGCCAAATTATGGCAATACTTTCTCCTATGGTTTCTACCAGTCGAGGACCTTTGCAAGGCTTCAGAATGCATCGCTGAGCTATACTTTTCCAAAAAGTGTAACCGAAAAACTAAAAATCAATAACCTCAAGGTTTTTGTAAGTGGTACCAACCTCTTTACATTAACCGGCTGGACAGGTTTGGATCCTGCCAACGGCGCGCAGATTGGAGGTAACGGCGGTTCATCAAACACCACTGTGAACACCTCATTGCCGCTGATGCGTACCGTTTCGTTTGGTTTAAACTTAGGCTTCTAAATAAATTATTACAGCTATGAAAGCATATAAACATATATTAATCGCCATCGCAGCAGGATCTCTCTTATTTTCCGCCTGCAAGGATGACAAGTTTTTAAAGGAAGACCTGAAAGATAGACTTGTTGTGGAAGGCGGGTTCACCAGTAAAGCACAGTTTGATGCATTAAGCGCATCAATGTACCATGATATACAGCTGCTTTTTACTGCGGTGGATGGCACACATGACGCCTGGGTACTTGGACTGGGAACTGATGTGATGTTTGATCCTCTGGATAACACCACAAAATACAATAACTGGGGGCTGGTCAATTCGCAGGAAACCTTTTCCGCAGATTTCTTTAACCTGCAGTATGATATGATTAAAGTGGCAAATACTTTGATCAGCGCAGCAGCAAACCCCGAAGTATTGTGGACAAGTGAAGCTGAAAAAAATGCTACTATTGCCGAAGCAAGGTTCTTCAGGGGATTTGCTTACCGGAACCTGGCCAATGCTTACGGCGGGGTGCCTATCGTTTCTGAGCCTGTTTCTACACCCAAAGTAGATTTCCAGAGAAGTACCCGTGAAGAAACATGGACTTTTGCTAAAGCCGACCTGGAATTTGCAAGAACATACCTGCCACTGACTACCACTGCCCCGGGCCGCGTGGTACGGGCTGCAGCAGATCATTTCCTGTCTGAAGTGAATATTTCGCTGAAGGACTACGATGGAGCCATTGCAGCGGCCAGCCGTGTGATAGACGGTACTGATGGTTCCTATGCCCTGGTAAATGCACGTTTCGGAAGCCGCAATACCACGGCGGCACTGGATATCAACAAAGATTATTATTATGACCTTTTTGCTATGGGTAACCAGAACAGGCAGACAGGCAACACTGAAGGTATTTTTGTTGCCCAGTTTGAAGTAACCGCTACCGGCGCTGTTGTACCCGGTGGTGTAGCAGCGGCACCTGGTGTTAGTACTCCTTTTACAAGGCCTTTGATCGAAAGGATGATGTGGTCTAAGCCATGGTCCCTGATAAAAGCCGGCAATTCGGGAGTGGCGACAGATACATCCGGTCGCGGAGTGGCTTTTGTAAGGCAGACCAATTACGTGAATTATACCATCTGGAGGAACTCCGGAACAGACATGAGAAACAACGAAACAAATATCAAACGTAAGTTCTATTTTGGGCCAACCGTCGCTGCGAGCACGGGATTTAAACCCAAAGATCTGATTCCTAAGTCTTTCCTGACCAGTCGTGATGACACCATGTTATACATCTATCCCAACTGGGCGAAATTCGGAACCGACAAACACATCAACGGAACACCTGACAATGGTTATGTAAGGGATTTTTATCTGGTCCGGCTACCTGAAACGTATTTCCTGAGAGCCGAAGCTTACCTGAACAAGGGAAATACTGCCAGCGCCGCGGCAGATCTGAATGTGGTCAGGACACGTGCGAAAGCCACACCTGTTGCAGCAGCAAATGTGAATATGGATTATATCCTTGATGAACGCGCCCGTGAACTGTATGGCGAAGAATTCAGGATGTTAACCCTGGCGCGGCTCGGGTTAATCTATGACAGAACAAAACGTTTTGGATACGAAGCAGCCGCAGCTTCTGTTTCACCTAACAATAACTTACTGCCGATACCGCAGACGGCAATTGACCGGAATGTTGGTTTTCAAATCATCAACAACCCCGGTTATTAAAAATATTAACGCTCTCAAGGTTAGTTAATAATAGTTAATAGTAGCAAGAGGGGTATGCCGGATAGCCCCCCTCTTGCTTTTTAATTTTGGTCAATATAATTATGCGATTCATCCGATTTGTCTTATCAATCCCCGTTTGTCTGTTCTTTGTTTACGCAAAGGCACAGCAGCAGACTGGCTATATTCCTCTAACGCGGCAGCAGCATTCAAAAATTGAAGCTTTGCTGAAGGAAATGACGCTGGATGAAAAGGCGCATCAGCTGGCTTCGTTTTATCCCAATGCCAACAGGAGATTAAACATTCCCCATATGCAGGCGGGAGAATGTTTGCATGGGGTAGTTGCTGCAGGTGCAACGTCTTTCCCACAGGCTATTGCACTCGCCAGTGCCTGGGACATGGACCTGGTTGAACGTGTTTCAACCGTTATCGCTGCCGAAGCCCGTGCCCTGGGAATCCAGCATGTGTATACCCCAATGCTGGGTGTAGTCAGGGATGCCCGCTGGGGGCGTTTTGAAGAAGCCTATGCTGAAGACCCTTTTCTGGTAAGCCGTACAGGTGTAGCTTTTATCAATGGTTTGCAGGGCAGAGGTAAAGAGCGTTACGATAGTCATCATGTAATAGCCACAGCCAAGCATTTTGTTGCTGACGGAGAACCAGCTCTGGGTGCCAACGGTGCTGCAGTAGAAATTTCCCTGCGCAGTTTGCATGAGATCTTCCTGGCGCCCTTCAGGGCAGCTGTAGAAGAAGCACAGGTAGGTTCAATCATGCCTGCGCACCACAGCCTCAATGGCGTACCCTGCCATATCAATACCTATGTATTAAATGATATTTTAAGGAATGAGTACAATTTCGATGGATTGGTGGTCTCTGACAACAATGATATCCGCTGGGTTCAGGACCGCCTGAAAGCGACAGGCAGCAGGGTTGAAACAATAAAAAAAGCGCTGGAAGCCGGTGTGCATACCGAACTGGCTTTTAAGCAAACCTGGGGAGCAAACAGAATGTATGGCCCTCCACTGGCCGAAGCAGTTAAAAGCGGACAGATTTCTCCGGCGTTACTGGATGAGGCTGTGAGAAAGGTGCTCGGATTTAAGTTTGCTTTACAGCTCGAAAATGAAGAAAATCCAATGGGCAGGGAGATGGCCCAGCTGAAAACTGAAACGAAAAATGCAGATGTAGCAGCGGACGTCTTTTTCTCACAGATTGACGGCTCCTTGTCTTACCCGCGTAAAAACTATAAAAGTATAATGAATAATCCCGCTCATGATCTGCTGGCTTTAGAGGCTGCCAGAAAAAGCCTGATCCTGCTGAAAAATGAAGCTCAGCTGCTGCCGATCCGGAAAAACCAGTTTAAAACCATCGCGGTTATTGGCCCCAATGCGGATACAGTGCGGCTGGGAACCTACTCTACGCAGCAGCCCAAACATTTTGTGACGGTAAGGCAGGGAATAGAAAAGGCCGCGGGCAGCTCTGCCATGATTCATTATGCCAAAGGTACAAATATCCAGCATCCCGATGACAGGCAGATCGCAGAAGCAGTGCGCATAGCCAGTCAGTCTGATATCTGCATACTGGTACTGGGAGATGATGATAAAACCGTCATGGAGAATGTCGACCGTGATGATATCGCCCTTCCCGGTGATCAGGACAAACTGATGAAAGCAGTCGCAGCAACAGGAAAGCCGGTGGTGCTGGTGCTGTTACACGGTCGCCCGCCAGGAATTCAATGGGCAAAGGAACATGTTCCGGCAATCCTTGATGGCTGGTTTGCAGGTCAGGATACAGGAACAGCCATTGCTGAAGCTATTTTCGGTGAACTGAACCCCTCGGGGAAACTTACCGTGACCTATCCCCGAAATGTGGGCCAGGTGCCGGCGTTTTACAACTCCCTTGCCCCGGGGCGTCCGCGTGAGATCTGGGGATCATCTTTTGAGCCAAGTTATCCCTTCGGATTTGGGCTGAGCTACACGAACTTTGTTTATACAGATGCCCGCCTTTCCAGTAACACTATGACTACCAGGGATACAGTTTATGCCGAGGTCACTGTAAAGAACACGGGAAAGATGAAGGGCGATGAGATCGTACAGTTGTATATCCGTGATGAGGTCTCTTCACTGACAAGGCCTTTAAAGGAGTTGAAGGGCTTTCAGCGGATTACACTGGAAGCAGGAGCTTCTCAGCTGGTGAGAATTCCGCTGAGCAGCAAATCACTGGAGTTCTGGAAGGACGGAAAGTGGATCACTGAGCCCGGTGAGTTCACTGTAATGCTGGGGCCAAATTCCACGGCACTCAGTACTGTTAAATTAAACCTGACGAATTAATGCTTTCATGATAATCAAGATATGAACCCGAAATTAAACGCAATCGTAAAAAGATCTATTGGCACCCGCTGCTCAATGTTTGCGCCCCAGCCCTTTGAACAGGTGAATGCAGCAGCAAAATCTGCTGATCATGATTTTTTTGAAACCGCTGCTGTCGATGTGGAGTCTCTGGTATTTAGAGCTTTTCTCCTGGTGGCGATAGCAATGCTGTGCTCAGTACCCCTGCTGGCGCAGAAACTGTCATTTTCTTCGCTAACAACCGAATATCAGCAAAACCCAATGGGAATAGGTATTGCACAACCCCGTTTAAGCTGGAAGTTCACAAGCACGGGAACCAATGTCATGCAGGAAGCCTATGAACTGCGGGTGGGAACTGATGCTGCTGCGCTAAGCAGCGGCAAAAAGGTATTCTGGCAGCAGGCAAGGGTTAAATCTGATCAGTCGGTACATGTGGCATACAAAGGTCCGGCACTGCAGTCTTCACAACGTTATTACTGGCAGGTAAGGATCTGGGACAATAAAGGCAATTCGTCGGGATGGAGTAAGCCTGCTTTTTGGGAAATGGGCTTGTTACAGCCCTCTGACTGGTCGGCCAAATGGATTAAAAGTAACCTGAAAGCAGATACAGCCGATGGCGCAAGTCCGATGTTCCGCAGGGCTTTCAGTTTAGGTAAACCAGTAAAATCGGCACGTTTATATATCACTTCACATGGCATCTTTGAAGCCTATCTCAACGGACACAGAATCGGCAACGATTACTTTGCGCCGGGATGGACGAGCTATAAAAAACGTTTGCAGTACCAGACCTATGATGTGACCGCATTGCTGAATAAAGGAAAAAATGCAGCGGGTGTACTGGTTGGGGACGGATGGTTCCGCGGGCACCTGGATAAATGGAAAAACATCTGGGGCAAAGACCTCGCACTGCTTTTCCAGCTCAAAGTCAGCTATGCCGACGGGACTGAAGAAACGATCATTTCAGACGGCCAGTGGAAATCTGCCACAGGGCCTATACTGACTTCCTCTTTTTACAACGGGGAAACCTATGACAGCCGGCTGGAGAAAAAAGACTGGGACCTCAGCAGTTATAACGATGACAGCTGGCAGAGCGTTGCTGTTGCAGACGAGGCAAAAACAAACCTGATTGCCCCGGAAGTAAAGGGCGTAAGGAAACATGAGGTCTTCCATGCGCAGAAACTGATCACCACACCAAAAGGGGAAACGGTAATCGATTTCGGGCAGAACCTGGTGGGCTGGGTGGTACTCAATATCAAAGGTAAACCCGGTGATGAGATCCGTATCTACCATGCAGAAGTGCTGGATAAGACAGGCAACTTTTACACAACCAATCTCCGCCATGCGAAAAGTGAAATCAAGTATATCCTGGGCAGCAATACGATGGAACATCATGAACCACATTTTACCTATCAGGGATTTCGCTACATCAAAATCGAAGGGTTACAGGGTAAACCGGATACAGCAGGCATAACGGCTGTAGCTATGTATTCTGATATGGAGCCAACAGGCAGCCTTGTTACTTCCAACACTATGCTCAACCAATTGCAGCACAATATCCAGTGGGGACAAAAAGGGAACTTCCTCGACGTGCCAACCGACTGCCCGCAAAGGGACGAGAGACTTGGCTGGACGGGAGATGCACAGGCTTTTAGCCGAACTGCAGCATACAATATGAACGTTGCCGGTTTTTTTACCAAATGGCTGAAAGACCTGGCGGCAGACCAGCATGAAGATGGTGCTGTAACCTGGGTTGTACCGGATATGATGTCTAAAACCGCTTCGGGAGTAGCAGGCTGGGGCGATGCATCAACGATTATTCCATGGAGTGTTTACCAGGCCTATGGAGATCAGCGGATCCTTGAGCAGCAATACAGCAGTATGAAGGGCTGGGTTGAGTTTATGAAAGGCAAAAGTACAGATGACCTTTGGAATACCGGAACGCACTTTGGCGACTGGTGTTTTTACAGTCCGAGCCCGACGGATGACGGGGGCAAGGCAGCAGTAACAGATAAATACCTGATCGCACAAACGTTCTATGCACATTCAACACAGCTGCTGATCAATGCTGCTACAGTTTTAGGTAAAACAGAAGATGTGAAAACCTACAGCGCATTGCTGCTCAGGATTAAAAATGCTTTTGTAAAAGAATACATGACGGCTAACGGAAGGCTTGTCTCCGGTACACAAACTGCAGCTGCTTTAGCATTATCATTTGATATGCTGCCGGTTGAAATGCGGGACCAGCTGGCAAAACGCCTGGTACAGAATATCAAAGATTACGGTAATCACCTCACTACAGGTTTTTTGGGCACGCCCTACCTCTGTCATGTGCTCAGCCGTTTCGGCTATGATGATATCGCCTATACCTTATTGCTTCAGGATACTTATCCTTCATGGTTATACCCTGTTACCAAGGGTGCTACAACTATCTGGGAGCGCTGGGATGGTATCAAGGCCAATGGTGACCTGCAGGATCCAA
>Ga0308163_10001267_pt1 | contig 29177 bp, 28 predicted proteins | sample PhyTR1_FD_201037 | JGI IMG/M metagenome (GOLD analysis project Ga0308163, IMG submission 201037) | Phyllosphere microbial communities from UC Gill Tract Community Farm, Albany, California, United States - DLSLT.R1 | ecosystem: Host-associated > Plants > Phyllosphere > Unclassified | place: USA... | reverse complement strand
GATCCCTCCTCGTCCACGCACTGTGTTGCGTTCAATACCATCGGTTTCGAACCATGTGCAGGTTACAGCACGGGCGGTGAACACTCGCCGGTCGATACGCTGAGGCAATGATCATCCTCGCGGGCACGCCCATCGGCAATCTGAAGGATGCGTCGGTGCGGCTCGTCGAGACGCTCGAGGCCTGCGAGCTCATCGCCGCCGAAGATACCCGCGTCGCCATCAAGCTGCTGCGCGCCCTCAACCTCGAGAACCGCCCGCGCCTCGTGGCCTTGCACGATCATAACGAGAGGGAGAAGGCGGCGGAGCTCGTGGAGTTCGCCCGCACCGCCGACCTCGTCGTGATGAGCGACGCCGGCATGCCGACGGTGTCCGATCCCGGATTCCACCTGGTGGCCGCCGCCGTGGCCGCGGGTGTCGAGGTCACCGCGATCCCCGGCCCATCCGCCGTGCTCATGGCGCTCGCGGTCTCGGGCCTGCCCACAGACCGGTTCACCTTCGAGGGCTTCCTTCCCCGTAAGCAGGGCGAGAGGTTGCAGGTTCTGGGCGCTCTCGCCAGGGAACCGCGCACCATGGTCTTCTTCGAATCGCCCAACCGCATCGCAGCGTCGCTTGCCGATATCGCCACAGCGCTTGGCGCGGACCGACGCGTGGCCGTCGCCCGCGAGCTCACGAAAATGTACGAGCAGGTGAAACGCGGCACGGCATCCGAGGTGCAGGAGTGGGCCGAGGCCGGGGTGAAGGGCGAGATCGTGATCGTCGTGGCCGGCGCCGAGCCGCTCGAGGTCGACCTGGCCACCGGGGTGACCCAGGTGCTCGAGCTCGTCGCCGACGGCACAAGACTGAAGGATGCGTCGGCCGCTATTGCCGAGGCCACGGGCCTCTCGCGGCGCGAGCTCTACGAAGCGGCGCTGGCGCAGCGCACGGGGCGTGCCCCCGCGAACGAACAGGCGCAGCTGCCCTTTCTGTAGGCGTCGGTGGTCTCGATACGCTCGTTCCTCGCTACTCGACCGGCGCGGGGCGGGTCACGGGCGCGGGTGTAACAGGGGAAGCGCGGCCGAGCCGCGCCTTTATGATGGGGAGCATGTCCGACGGCTCCTCGTTTTATATCACCACGCCTATTTTCTACGTGAATGACGTGCCCCACATCGGGCACGCCTACACGGAGGTGGCCGCCGATGTACTCGCGCGCTGGCACCGCCAGGCGGGCGACGACACCTGGTTCCTCACAGGGACCGACGAGCACGGGCAGAAGATCCTGCGCACGGCTACCGCCAACGGCGTCACGCCCAAGGAGTGGGCCGACCGCCTCGTCGAGACCGCCTGGCAGCCCCTGCTCAAGACGATCGACATCTCGAACGACGACTTCATCCGCACGACAGACGAGCGCCACGAGGTCAACGTGCAGCTCTTCCTTCAGCGCCTCTTCGATGCCGGGTACATCTATACCGGCGAGTACGAGGGCTACTACTGCGTGGGCTGCGAGGAGTACAAGGCCGACAGCGACCTCGTCGACGGCACGGGCGAGTACGAGGGCCAGAAGGTCTGCGCGATCCACTCGAAGCCCGTCGAGCTACTCAAGGAACGCAACTACTTCTTCAAGATGAGCGAGTTCAGCCAGCGGCTGCTCGACCTCTATGAAGAGAACCCGAACTTCATTCAGCCCGAGAGCGTGCGCAACGAGATCGTGTCGTTCGTGCGCCGGGGGCTCACCGATCTGTCGATCTCGCGCCAGACCTTCGACTGGGGCATCAAAGTGCCGTGGGACGAGTCGCACGTGGTCTACGTGTGGTTCGACGCCCTGCTGAACTACATCACCGCCGCGGGTTACGGCCACGACGACGAGGCGTTCGCCCGCCGCTGGCCCGCCACGCACATCGTCGGGAAAGACATCGCGCGCTTCCACGCCGTGATCTGGCCCGCGATGCTCATGGCCGCCGGGCTCGAGGTTCCGAAGCAGGTCTTCGGCCACGGCTGGCTGCTCGTCGGCGGCGAGAAGATGTCCAAGTCGAAGCTCACGGGCATCGCCCCGAACCAGATCACCGACACCTTCGGTTCCGACGCCTTCCGCTACTACTTCATGCGTGCCATCAACTTCGGTCAAGACGGCTCGTTCAGCTGGGAGGACCTGTCGGCCCGCTACCAGGCCGAGCTCGCGAACGGCTTCGGCAACCTCGCGTCTCGCGTGATCGCCATGGTCACGCGCTACTTCGACGGCGTCATCCCCGATGCCGGTGTTCTGGATGCGCCGGACCAGGCGATCCGCGACACCGAGGTGCGGGTGACGGCCGCCGCCGACGCGGCCATCTCGCGACTCGCCATCCACGAGGCCATCGCGGCGATCTGGCAGCTCGTCGACGAGCTGAACGGCTACATCACCCTGCAGGAGCCGTGGGCGCTGTCGAAAGACCCGGCGAACCGCGAGCGGCTCGGAACCGTGCTGAACACGGCGGTGCGCGGAATCGGAACTCTCGCTGTTCTGCTCTCGCCCGTGGTTCCCGTGGCCTCGAGCAAGCTCTGGACCGCCTTGAACGGAGCGGGCGCGGTCTCAGACCAGCCCATCCGCTCGGCGTTCGATTGGGCCGGGGGCACGACGGTCTCCGCGCTCGAGCCGCTCTTCCCGCGCATCGAGACGAGCGAGACCGACGGGTCGGCTGCGTAGTCGTGCCTACCGACCACAGCTACCCGCCGCTGCCCGAGCCCCTCGTGGTGGGCGTGTACGACAACCACACGCACCTCGATCCGCCCCCTTCGACAGGCTCAGGCAACGAGGAGAGCGAGGGGTCCGAGCGCGAAGTCCTCGACTACCTGGAGCAGCTCGACCGCGCGTCGAGTGTCGGCGTGCGCGGAGTCGTTCAGGTCGGCGGCGACATCGAGTCGAGCATCTGGGCGGCCGAGCAGGCGGCTCGGGAGCCCCGGATGCTGGCTGCCGTCGCCATCCACCCGAACGAGGCGCCGCGCTACGACGAGGCGGGCCGGCTCGATGAGGCCCTCGCCGTGATCGCCGAGCTCGCCACACGCCCGCGGGTGCGGGCGATCGGCGAGACAGGCCTGGACTTCTTCCGCACACCGGAAGAGGGACGTGCTGCCCAGTTCAGGTCGTTCGAGGCGCACATCGAGATCGCCAAGGCGAACGGACTGGCCCTCCAGATCCACGACCGTGACGCGCACGACGACGTCATCGAGACCCTTCTCCGCGTGGGCGCGCCGGAGCGCACGGTCTTCCATTGCTACTCGGGCGACGGCGCGATGGCCCGCATCTGCGCCGACAACGGCTGGTACATGTCGTTCGCCGGAACCGTGACGTTCAAGAACGCCGAGAATCTGCGCGACGCCCTCGAGGTCGCCCCGCGTCAGCTGCTGCTCGTCGAGACGGATGCGCCGTTCTTGACGCCGACACCGTTGCGCGGGCGGCCGAACGCTCCGTATCTGCTGCCGCACACCCTGCGGTTCATGGCGTCGCATCTCGGCACCGACGTGTCGATGCTCGCCGCACAGATCACCTCGAACACCGAACTCGTCTACGGCACCTGGGATTCAGAGCCGGTGACGGCCGAATGACGACCTCGCTCCCTGAGCCTGTCGAAGGGCAGCCCGACTCCAAGCTCCTCGGCCCCGCGGAGATCCGCGACCTGGCGGAACTGCTCGACCTGACGCCCACGAAGAAGCTCGGCCAGAATTTCGTGATCGACGGCAACACCGTGCGCAGAATTGTGCGCGTGGCCGGAGTGCAGCCGGGGGAGACCGTCGTCGAGGTCGGGCCCGGCCTCGGGTCGCTGACCCTCGGCATCCTCGAGACCGGGGCGTCGGTCGTCGCCGTCGAGATCGACAAGAGGCTCGCCGCTCAGTTGCCCGACACGGTTCGCGCTCTGCAGCCGAACGCCACGCTGACGGTCGTGCGCGACGATGCCATGAGCATCCAGAGCTTGCCCGACGCGCCCGTGCGACTCGTCGCCAACCTGCCCTACAACGTCTCGGTTCCGGTTCTGCTGCATTTTCTCGAGCACTTTCCGTCTATCCAGTCGGGTGTCGTGATGGTGCAGGCGGAGGTCGGCCATCGGCTCGCCGCCGTTCCCGGATCGAAGATCTACGGCAGCCCGAGCGTGAAGGCGGCCTGGTACGGCGACTGGAAGACGAGCGGCAACGTGAGCCGGCAGGTGTTCTGGCCCGTGCCGAATGTCGACTCCGTGCTCGTCTCGTTCCACCGCCATGAGACGCTGCCCGACACCGAAGAGGTGCGCGTGCGCACGTTCGAGGTGGTCGACGCGGCATTCCAACAGCGCCGCAAGATGCTGCGGCAGTCGCTCATCCCCGTCTTCGGAGACACGCAACGCGCACAAGAGGTGCTGGAGCGCGCCGGCGTCGAGCCCACCATGCGCGGTGAGGCGCTGACGATGCAGGACTTCCACCGCATCGGTCGCGCCGCCCTCGCGGACTGAGCACTCGTCATTACCGCCCGTGACGCGGAGGTAAATCGCCGGGCGGATCGCTTGCTAGCGTTGGATTGCACTCCCTCCCGACAGCAACCCTGGAGACACCTATGTCCACTCTCACCCGGCGCATCGGCGCCGTCGCCCTCACGGCCGCGCTCGTCGCGGGCGTCTCCGCGTGTTCGACGTCGTCAGGCTCGTCGTCAGACGAATCGGCGGGGGACAAGTCGATCATCCTGATCACGCCGACCGCCGTCGGATCGAACAACTTCCTGAAGCTCGCGGTCGAGGGTGCGAAGGCGGCCGGCAAGGCGAACGGTGCCAAGGTCGACGTCTACGAGAGCAAGGACCCGGCGTCGATCCAGCAGAACATCGACGAGGCAGTTCGCGCCGCACCCGATGTGATCATCGGCGTCTCGTTCAGCGTGCTCGATCAGGTCACCTCCGCAGCCGCAGACAACCCCGACCAGCAGTTCCTGCTGATCGACACCTCGGCTGAGAAGCCCACCGACAACCTCACCGCCGCCGTGTTCAAGGAATACGAGTCGAACTACCTCATCGGCGTCGAGGCAGGCCTGCTCACCCAGACGAACAGCATCGGCGCGATCGGCGCGCTCGACACCCCGTTCATCCACCGCTGGATCGACCCCTACTTCGCGGGCGCCAAGAGTGTGAACCCCGATGTGAAGACCACCCAGCAGTACGTGGGCGGAGACAACCCCTTCGGAGACCAGGCTCGCGCCAAGGCGCAGGCTCAGATCATCGCCGACTCCGGTGCCGACTACGTGAACGCGGCCGCTTCGGCCGGAAACCTCGGCGTGTTCGAGGCCGCCGCCGCCGGCAGCTTCAAGGCATTCGGCGTCGACGCGAACCAGTGCCTCGAGTCGCCAGGGAACGTGGTCGACAACTCGATCAAGCGCGTCGACATCGCGGTCGAGAACGCGGTGAAGGGCATCTTCGCCGGCGACGGAGGCGGCTTCAAGTCGTACGGCCTCGCCGAGGGCGGCGTCGGAGTGACCGGCCTCGAAGACGACGTCGCGTCGTCGAAGTGCCTGATCGCCGATCACCCCGACGTGATCGAGAAGGTCAAGGCCGTTCGCGATCAGATCATCTCGGGCGAGATCGTCGTCGAGGATCCCCTCACCGCCGGATGAGCACTGCCGCGGTAGAGCTGAGAGGAATCAGCAAGAGGTTCGATGCCGTCGTGGCGAACGACGGCATCGACCTCGTGCTGGCCCGGGGCACCGTGCACGCGGTGATGGGCGAGAACGGCGCGGGCAAATCGACGCTCATGTCGATTCTGTTCGGCCTGGTGCGCCCCGATTCGGGCGAGATCATCGTCGATGGAGAAGCCCGCTCGTTCTCGAGCCCTCTCGACGCCATCGCCGCAGGCCTCGGCATGGTGCACCAGCACTTTCGCCTCTTCGACTCGATGACCGTCGCCGAGAACGTTGTCTTCGGCGCGGAGCCGACGCGCGGTGGCCGCATCGATCGCGCAGCCGCGGCCGCACGGGTTCTCGACCTGGCCGAGCGCTACGGGCTCGACACCGACCCGCAGGCCAGGGTCGGAGATCTCTCGGCGGGTGCACGTCAGCGTGTCGAGATTCTCAAGGCGCTGCACCGCGACGCACGCATCCTCATTCTCGACGAGCCGACCGCCGTGCTCACCCCCTCGGAGGTGACCTCGTTGTTCACCGTGATCCGGCGGGCGGCTGAGGCCGGCACGACGGTGGTTCTCGTCACGCACAAGATCCAAGAAGTGCTCGACGTGTCGAGCGAGGTCACGGTGCTGCGCGACGGCCGCGTCTCGGGCCGGTTCGTCACCGCCGAGACGACGTCGACCGAACTCGTTCGAGCAATGACCGGCCGCGAGGTCGAGATCGTCGCGAACCCGGGCACCGGTTCGCTCGGCGACACCGTTCTCGAGGTCGAGGGCGTCTCTGTCGCGGAGGCGCGGGTGGAGCGCGTCTCCAACGTCTCGCTGTCGGTACGACGCGGTGAGATCGTCGGAATCGCCGGCGTCTCCGGCAACGGGCAGCACGACCTGGTCGCCGCCATCCTGGGCACGACCGCTGTCTCGGCCGGGCGCATCCGGCTCGGTGGCGACGACGTCACCGGCGCACCCGTCGCGGCGAGACGCGCGGCTGGGCTGGCCGTGATTCCCGAAGACCGCCGGGGCGAGGGCAGCGCGGTGACCATGTCGATCACCGAGAATCTCTCGCTCGGCCACCACAGACAGCCGCCGATCGGCCGGCCGAACGGCTTCGGCAGGGGCTGGATGTCGCTGGCCGGCGCGCGCAGACGCGCCAGCGAGCAGATCTTGTCGTACGACATCCGCACCTCGGGCGAGAAGCAGCCTGTCGGGTCGCTCTCGGGCGGAAACGCTCAGAAGGTCGTCATCGCCCGCGAGTTGTCGTTCGAGGCGCCGCTGCTCATCGCCGAGCAGCCGACCCAGGGAGTCGATGTCGGAGCAATCGAGGCCATTCACGGTCGCCTGCTCGACTACCGAGCCTCGGGCCGAGGCATCCTGCTGGTCTCCCACGAGATCTCTGAACTGCTGGCCCTGGCCGACCGCGTGCTCGTGATGTTCGCGGGCGAGATCGTGGCCGAGTTCGACCGCACGCAGGCGAGCGCCGAGCGCATCGGCGCGGCGATGGCCGGAGCGGCCGCAGCGGCCGGCGAGGAGTGGACAGCATGATCGCGCGCCTGACCCGTCGCCCCGCCGTGGTGCCCATCGGCGCCGTCGTTCTCGCGATCCTCATCGGCGCGGTCATCATCCTCCTCGCGGGACTCAACCCGATCGACGCCTACGCCGCTGTGCTGCAGGGATCGCTCGATCCGCGCAACCTCGACTACACCTTCTCTGTCTGGGGCTTCATCTGCGGAATGGGTCTCGTCGCGGCCATCCCGCTGCGCATGGGAGAGTTCAACCTCGGCGGAAACGGCCAGCTCGTGCTGGGCGGCATCACCGCCTACGTCGTGGCCAGTCAGCTCGGCCTGCCCGGAATCGTTGCTGTGCCGCTGGCCTTGATCGCGGCGATGATCGTCAGCGGTGGATTCGCCGCCGTCTCAGCGCCTCTGGCCACGCGCTTCGGCATTCCGATCATCATCTCGACCCTGCTGCTGTCTCCCGTGGCCGTGGCCGTGGCGTCGTATCTCGTGCGCTTTCCCCTCGCCGAGAAGGGCTCCGGAAACGCGCAGACGCCCGTGCTGCCCGAAGATGCCCACATCTGGAGTCTCGGCGATCTGCGCTACACCTCGGTGGGCCTGCTGCTCATCATCGCCGTCATGGTGATCTTCTATGTCGTGGATTCGCGCTCGGCGGTGGGCTTCGAGTTGCGCGTCACGGGCGCCAACCGCCGCTTCGGCGAGTACGCGGGGCTCAAACCCGGTCGACTCGCATTGGGGGCTATGGGCTCGGCGGGAGCGGTCGCCGGCCTCGTGGGCGCGATCATCGTGCTCTCCTCGCCCTACCGCTTCATCGACGGGGCGCTCATCTCGCCCGGCTACACGTTCGCCGGCCTCGCGGCGGCGCTTCTCGCCGGAGGCCGCCCGGCGCTCGTTCCGGTGACCGCGATCCTGTTCACGATTCTGCAGGTCGGGGGAGCGAGCATGGAACGCACGGCCGAGGTGCCGAGACAGCTCTCCGATGTTCTGCAGGGCGTGGTCATCGTGATCCTCGCACTGCGCGTCGTGCTCGACGAGCGGCGAGCCGGCGCGGGGAAGGACAGCTGATGAGCATCTTCGAGTGGAGCTTCGTCGCGGCCGTTCTGACCAGCGCGACGCCCATCCTCTTCGCCGCTCTCGCTGGAGCGCTGTGCGCGCAGGCGGGCGTCTTCAACATCGCGCTCGAGGGCCAGATGCTGTGGGGCGCTTTCGCTGCGGTCGCGGGCAGCTACTACACGGGCAATGCGTGGGCCGGTGTGCTCATCGCCGTGCTGTCGACCGCGCTCTACTCCGTGATCCTCGCGGTCGGAGCCGCGCGATGGAAGGCCGATCCGATCATCATCGCGATCGGCACGAATCTGCTCTCTCTCGGACTCACGGGCTTTCTTCTCCGTGTGCTCTTCGATACCTCCGGATCGTTCGCTCCCCAGGGCCTCGCCGGCATCGGCACCATGCCGTTCCTCGCCGGAATCCCCGTGATCGGCGACGTCTTCGCAGGCCAATCCGTGCTGGTGCCGCTCGCGTTCGTCCTTATCGTCGCGGCGGGTCTGTGGCTTCGGTTGACGCCCGGCGGTCTGCGTCTGCGCGGCGTGGGCGAGCATCCGGATGCCGCGGCCACGCTCGGCATCGGCGTCGCTCGGTACCAGACATGGGTCACCATCCTCGGTGGCGGACTCTGCGGTCTAGCGGGGGCGCAACTGTCGCTCGGCAACGTGACGCTGTTCACCGAGAACATGACGGCGGGCCGTGGCTGGATCGCCGTCGCCGCCGTGATCCTGGTCGCCAACAAGGCGTTCTGGTTGCCCGTGGCCTGCCTCGGATTCGGCGCCGCTGAGGCCCTCGGATTCCGTCTTCAGGGCATCGGCGCACCGCAGCAACTCACCGACGCGGCGCCGTACGCCATCACCCTCGTCGTTCTCGTGATCATGCGCATCGTCGTCACCAGGCGCCGCGCGAACACCCTCGTTCCCAAGGAGACCCAGGCATGACCGCAGCAGATCAGAACGACGTTCGTCACATCATCGTCGACACCGACACGGGCATCGACGACGCCCTCGCGCTCCTCTACCTGGCAGGCCGAGAAGACGCGGAGATCTCGGCGATCACCAGCGTCTACGGCAACACGCCCGTGGAAGACGCCGTGGCCAACATCGCTCGGGTGTTGAAGATCGCCGGTCTCGAGGACACGCTCGTGGCGCGGGGCGCCGACGGCCCCATCAACGGGGAGCCCCGCATCGCCGGTCACGTGCACGGACACGACGGGCTGGGAGACCTCTATAGCGAGAAGCTGACGCCGCGCAATCTGTCGCCCCTGTCGTCGGCCGAGCTTCTCGTCGAGCTGGCCCGGTCGCGCCCCGGTTACTACGATCTGCTGCCGATCGGCCCGCTCACCAACGTGGGGCTCGCCCTCGAGATCGAACCCCAGCTACTCACGCTGTTCCGTTCGACCGTCATCATGGGTGGCTCGGGGCCGTTCCCGCCGCTCGGCACCGTGCAGATGGTCGACGCGAACATCCACAACGACGCCATCGCCGCAGCGCGCGTGTTCGCCGCTGAACGCACGAACCTCGTGATGGTGGGCGTGAACGTGACGGCGGGCACGATCGTCGACGAGGCGGCCGTGCAGTCGCTGCATCGAGCGGGAACGGAGCGGGGCACGTTCTCGGCCGACATCCTCGAGGCGTACATGGACTTCTACCAGTTCTCGTGGGGCCGCCGGGTCTCGCCAGCTCACGACGGGCTGGCCGCAGCATTGCTCGTTCAGCCCGAGTGGATCACGTCGTCGGTGTCGGGACCGGTGAACATCACGACCGACGGCTTCGCCACGCGCGCGCACCTGGTGCGCACCGACGAAGGGCTGCCCGTGAGCTGGCCGGTCACGCCGGCCCCTGACACGCAGGTTGTGCTCGATGTCGACAGGCAGGCGTTCCTCGCCGACTTCGTCTCGGTGCTGGCGGGACTCGGCCGCGCGTAGTCTGCGGTCGGATCGCCCCTCCGGTTGCATATAGGTTGATTGCATGGTCACTCAGAGGGCGCTGTCGACAGTGCACGTTCGGGCGCCGGGAAAGATCAACGTCTTCCTGAAGGTCGGGGCGGTGATGGATGACGGATACCACGACGTGGCCACGGCATATCAGGCCGTCTCGCTCTACGAGAACGTGCGGGCCACGATCTCCGACGACTTCTCGGTGTCGTTCGGCGGCAGCATCGACTGCTCGGGTCTCGAAGTAGACGGCACGAACCTGGCCATCCGCGCGGCACGCATGCTGGCGCGCAAGGCGGGCTACCGCGGAGGCGTACACCTCGACATCGAGAAGAACGTGCCCATCGCCGGCGGGATGGGCGGTGGATCCGCCGACGCGGCCGCGACCCTCGTGGCGTGCGACACGCTCTGGGGAACCGACCTGGGTCGCGACGAGCTCCTCGGTCTCGCATCCCGCCTCGGAGCGGACGTTCCGTTCGCGCTGACCGGCGGAACGGCCATCGGAACGGGTCGTGGCGACCAGCTCAGCCCCGCTCTCGCCAAGGGCTCCTTCCAGTGGGTTCTCGTGCTCGCCGACTTCGGATCGAGCACGCCCGAGGTGTACCGCGAGCTCGACCGGCACCGCGATCGTCACGCTCAAGACATCTTTCCCGCGCAGACTCAGCCGACGGTCGACACCGCCGTGCTGCAGGCGCTCCGGTCGGGCGACTCCCTCGTGCTCGCCGACGCGCTCTACAACGACCTGCAGGCCCCCGCGCTGCACCTGAACCCGGCGCTCACGGGCATCCTCGAACTGGGTGAGGCCAACGGCGCGCTCGCGGGCATCGTGTCGGGATCTGGCCCCACGGTCGCGTTTCTCGCCGAGAACCTCGATGCGGCCCTCGAACTGCAGATCGCGCTGAGTGCCGCTCGGCATCGCGTGGTGCGGGTCACCGGGCCGGTGCACGGCGCGCGAGTCATCGGCGACTAGACGTCGTGAGCACACCCACGGTTCTCTTCGCTCCAGGCGCAGGAGGAGACCCTGCTCGCTATTCCGTTCTCATCGACGCCATCCGCGACGCAGGATTTCATGTCGTCGCCCCACAGAGCGAACACTTCGACCCGCGAACCGTCACCACGTCGCAGTTGCAAGCGCGGGTAGACGGCCTGAACCGTGCCCTCGCGGAGGATGGCGACGTCGAGTCGGCGGTGAGCGTCGTCGGACACTCGATCGGCGCCTGGGCAGCGCTCTGTCTGGCGGGAGCCCAACCGTGGAGCAGAGACGGCCAGCCCATCGACGTGAGCCCGAACCCGCGCGTGACCCGACTCGTGCTCCTCGCTCCGGCCGTCGGATGGTTCGCCGCCCCTGAAGCGCTCGATCATGTTGTGGCGCCCCTGTATGTGCACGTCGGCGCTTCAGACACGGTCACCCCGCCGGGCACCGCTTCGGTGCTTCGCTCGGCACCCAGCGACGCGGTCATCAGTGAGCACTCCAACGTGGGGCACTACGACTTCATGAGCACGTTGCCGCCACACATTTCGCCCACGCCAGGTCTCGATCATGCAGAGTTCCTGCGCGAACTGGCTCAGACGATCACAGCGCAGCTGCGCTGACCGCGGCCTACGACGCGGGGTACGTGCTCAGCTCGAGGATCTCGTGGCCGGCGAGAGCAGCGCGCCCGCCGAGGTCGTCGAGTGCGATGACCACGCCGATGCCGGCGACGACCCAACCCGCGCGCTCGGCGAGTTTCACGACGGCCGCGAGCGTGCCTCCGGTGGCGAGCAGGTCGTCGAGGATGACGACGCGCGATCCTCGAGGAAGAACGTTCGGCTGCACCTGCAGCGTGGCCGTTCCGTACTCGAGCGCGTAGTCCTCGCTCAGCAGCTCACCGGGAAGCTTGCCCGCCTTGCGCACCGAGACCATTCCTACCTTGCGCGCGTAGGCCATGGCCGCGGCGATACCGAACCCGCGTGCCTCGATGCCGAGCACGGCATCCACCTGGCCCCAATCGTGCGAGGCGAAGGCGTCGACGACCGACGCGAACGCCTCGCCGTTCGCATAGACGCTCGTCACGTCGCGGAATAGGATGCCCTCGCTCGGGAAGTCCTGCACGGTGAGCAGATGGGCATCGATGAGTTCGGCAGTCGTTTCAGCGGGCATACCTTCACGCTACCGGCGCTCGGCCTTGCTACATGACGATGTGAGCCGCCGGGGAGCGATAAGTTTGACCGATGATCGACTCCCCATCTCGTGGCGACGAGGCTCTCGCGCTGTTGCGCGAGCTCATCCGCAGCGCGTGCGTGAACGACGGAACCTACGCGTCCGGCCAGGAAATCCGGAACACCGACGTCTTGATGCGCTTCTTCGAGGGCGTGGATGTCGCACCGGTCGTCGTCGAGTCGGCCCCCGGAAGAGCGACGCTCGTCGTGCGCATCCCCGGCACGGACCCGCACGCGCCGTCTCTCGCGCTGGTCGGGCACATCGACGTCGTGCCGGTGATGCACGGCGGCTGGAGCCACGACCCCTTCGCGGCAGACATCGTGGGCGACGAGCTCTACGGTCGTGGCACCCTCGACATGCTCTATCTGACGGCCGCCTATGCGGTGGCGACGCGGGCAGTCGCATCCGAGGGGCGCGCGCTGCGGGGCGATCTGGTCTTCGTGGCCGTCGCCGACGAAGAGGGCGGCAGCCGTCTCGGCATCGAGTGGCTCATGCAGCACCATCCCGAACTCATCGATGCCGACTATGTGCTCACCGAATCCGGTGGTGTGCCGGTCGGCGGGTCGGCTGGTGGGCCGCACTCGGTGACTGTGACGGTGGGGGAGAAGGGGCTGGCCCGACGGCGGCTGCTGATCCGCGGGATCCCCGGCCACGGATCGGCTCCGTGGGGCTCGTCGAACGCCGGCGTGATCGCGGCCGAGGCCGTGACCCGGCTCACTCGTTTCGCGCCGCGCGCGGTCATCGGCGACTACTGGCCACGCTACGTCGACGCGCTCGACCTCGAGCCGGATGTCGCGCGTCGGCTGACCTCGGTGGCCGAGATCCTGGGTGCGCTGCCGGCACTCGGTGAGCTCGCGGGCTACGCGCACGCGACCACACACACGACTATCTCGCCCAACGTGATCAGAGCGGGCGAGGCGAGTATCGACCTCGACATCAGGCAGCTGCCCGGAGTGTCTCCGGAGGCTGTCGACGCGTACGTCATGTCAGCTCTCGGTGATCTCATGCAGCACATCGAGATCGTGGATGTCGTCGGTGCGTCGTTCAGCCCGGCCAACGTCTCGCCGATGGATACGCCGCTCTTCGAGGTGCTCGCCGAGGTCATCGACGAGGCGTACCCGGGGGCTGTTCCGCTGCCGATCATCGCGGCTGGGGGATCGGACGCCCGGTTCTATCGCGCGAAGGGTCGACGAGCCTATGGTTTCTCGGTGCTGTCGCGGCGATGGGACTACGGCCGCTTCCGTCACCTCATCCACGGCAACGACGAGCACATCGACCTCGAATCGGTCACGCTCACCGCTCGTGCCCTGGATTCGGTCGTGAGGCGTTTTCTGGGCTGACCGGCAGGGCGGCCCTCGGATCGCGGGTAACCTCGACAGGTGGCCCATCTACTGGGAGCGGAATCGCTCCATCTCGAATATCCGACGCGCGTCATCTTCGACTCCGTGACCATCGGTCTCAACGAAGGCGACCGCGTGGGAATCGTCGGTCGCAACGGAGACGGCAAGTCGACCCTGCTCAGGCTGCTGGCGGGTCGCATCGAACCCGACGGCGGGCGTGTTACCCGACGCAACGGCATCACCCTCGCGATGCTCGACCAGTCCGACGACCTCGACGGCGAACTCACCGTCAAGGAGACGATCGTCGGCGACATCGACGAGCACGTCTGGGCCGGCGACCCCATCATCCGCGACGTGATCTCGGGTCTCGCCTCGGACATCCCGTGGGACGTTCTCGTCTCGAGCCTCTCCGGAGGACAGCGACGACGCATCGCGCTGGCGAAGCTGCTCATCGGCGACCACGACGTGATCTTCCTCGACGAGCCCACCAACCACCTCGACGTCGAGGGCATCGCCTGGCTCGCGCAGCACCTGCGCAAGCGCTGGGCCACGAACTCTGGCGGGCTCATGGTCGTGACCCACGACCGGTGGTTCCTCGACGAGATCTGCACGGCGACGTGGGAGGTGCACGATCGCCTGATCGAGCCCTTCGAGGGCGGCTACGCGGCATACATCCTGCAGCGCGTCGAGCGAGACCGCATGGCGGCCACGTCGGAGGCCAAGCGCCAGAACCTCATGAAGAAAGAGCTGGCCTGGCTGCGCCGCGGCGCCCCTGCCCGCACGGCGAAGCCGAAGTTCCGCATCGATGCGGCCAACGCGCTGATCGAAGACGAGCCGCCCGTGCGCGACAAGGTCTCGCTCGCGGCGATGGCGATGCAGCGCCTCGGAAAAGACGTGGTCGACCTCGAGAACATCTCGGTCGAATACGACAACGGCAAGAAGGTGCTGCGCGACGTCACGTGGCGCATCGCGCCCGGAGAGCGCACCGGAATCCTCGGTGTGAACGGAGCCGGAAAGAGCACCCTGCTCAGCCTGGTCTCGGGAACGCTGCTGCCGACATCCGGCAAGGTCAAGCGCGGCAAGACCATTCGGGTGGCCACCCTGACGCAGCAGCTCTTCGAGCTCGAAGACATCTGGAACGACCGGGTCAGCGAGGTGATCGGCCGACAGAAGAGTTCCTACGTCTCGGGCGGAAAAGAGATGACCCCCGGGCAGCTGCTCGAGCGGGTCGGATTCACGAGCGCCCAGCTCTCGACCCCGGTGAAAGACCTCTCGGGTGGCCAGAAGCGACGGCTGCAGCTGCTGCTCATCATTCTCGACGAGCCGAACGTGTTGATCCTCGATGAGCCCACCAACGACCTCGACACCGACATGCTGGCCGCCATCGAGGACCTGCTCGACTCCTACGCGGGAACCCTGCTGGTCGTGAGCCACGACCGGTACCTGCTCGAGCGCGTCACCGACAACCAGTACGCGGTGATGAACGGCGGTTTCACGCACCTTCCTCGCGGCGTCGAGCAGTACCTCGAGCTGCGTCTCGCCCAGCAGAAGGAGCAGGCGCGCATCGCCGCCGGAGGGTCCGCCGAGGCTCCCGCCAAGAAGACGGGCCTGCAGGGCGCCGAGCTGCGCAACGCGCAGAAGGAGCTGGCCGCGGCCGGCCGCAAGATGGAGAAGCTGAGCACGCAGATCGCCGAGATGGACGTGGCATTCGCCAAGCACGATCAGAGCGACTACTCCGGACTCGGAGAGATGCAGCAGAAAGTGCAGGCGCTGCGCGACCAGATGGACACGGTCGAACTGCGCTGGCTCGAGCTGACGGAACTTCTCGAGGGCTGATCACTCCTAGGATATTGATCGTGTCTAAAGTCTTGAGCAGTCTTCCGGTCGGCGAGCGAGTCGGCATTGCATTCTCGGGTGGTCTCGATACCTCCGTCGCCGTCGCATGGATGCGCGAGAAGGGTGCGGTTCCCTGCACCTACACCGCAGACATCGGGCAGTACGACGAGCCCGAGATCGACAAGGTGCCCGCCAGGGCTCTGGAGTACGGCGCCGAGATCGCGCGCATCGTCGATGCCAAGGCCGCCCTGGTGGAGGAGGGTCTCGTAGCCCTGGCCTGTGGCGCGTTCCACATCCGCTCCGGCGGCAAGACATACTTCAACACCACGCCGCTCGGCCGCGTCGCCACGGGCACGCTGCTCGTTCGCGCCATGAAGGAAGACGGCGTCGACATCTGGGGCGACGGCTCCACCTACAAGGGCAACGACATCGAGCGGTTCTACCGCTACGGACTGCTCGCGAACCCGCGTCTGCGCATCTACAAGCCCTGGCTCGACTCGCAGTTCGTCGGCGAACTCGGCGGTCGCAAGGAGATGAGCGAGTGGCTCGTCGCCCGCGGCTTCCCGTACCGCGACTCGGCAGAGAAGGCCTACAGCACCGACGCCAACATCTGGGGCGCCACTCACGAGGCCAAGAAGCTCGAAGAGCTGAGCGCCGGCATCGAGATCGTCGAGCCCATCATGGGCGTCGCCTTCTGGCGCGACGACGTCGAGATCGCCTCAGAGATCGTCACCGTGCGCTTCGAGGCCGGTCGTCCGGTCGCCATCAATGGCGTCGAGTACTCCGACGCCGTCGCCCTCGTTCTCGAGGCGAACGCCATCGGTGGCCGCCACGGCCTCGGTATGAGCGACCAGATCGAGAACCGCATCATCGAGGCGAAGAGCCGGGGCATCTACGAGGCGCCGGGCATGGCCCTCCTGCACATCGCCTACGAGCGACTGCTCAACGCGGTGCACAACGAAGACACCATCGCGAACTACCACTCCGAGGGTCGCCGTCTCGGCCGCCTCATGTACGAGGGCCGCTGGCTCGACCCGCAGTCGCTCATGCTGCGCGAATCCATCGTGCGCTGGGTCGGCTCGGCAGTCACCGGTGAGGTCACCGTGCGCCTGCGCCGCGGCGACGACTACACGATCCTCGACACCACCGGCCCCAGCCTCAGCTACCACCCCGACAAGCTGTCGATGGAGCGCGTCGGCGACGCAGCCTTCGGCCCCGACGACCGCATCGGGCAGCTCACGATGCGCAACCTCGACATCGCGGACTCGCGTGCTCGCCTCGAGCAGTACGCCGCGGCGGGTCTCGTCGGCGGTGCGACGGCCGAACTCGTCGGCCAGCTCGAGCAGGGCGAGTCGAGCGAGATCTTCGACGCGGCCGAGGAGTCGGTCGGCGACGAGGCTCTCGAGCGAGCAACCGACCTCGCATCCGAGGGCGCGGCGTTCGACTCGGGCACCGACTAGCTCGTCGCGCTCGTCGCGAGCATCGAGCCGGCTAGGGCGTGAGCGCGAACACCGTCGTGCAGCCCAGCGGTTCGATGCTCGACGACGTGCCGTCGAGGGGCAGCGCCACGGCGCACACCTGCACGAGGCCCTGCGTGCCCACCTCGGTGCCACCGCTGAATCCGTGATCGAGGCCCGACAGCGAGTTGAACGTCAGCGCGCCTCGCGTTGTCGCGCCGGCCTGCAGCGTCGTCGTCTGGATGCGGCCGGCCGCATCCGTCACCGTGAGTCGCACCGAGGTGGACGCCCGCAGCGAGCTCGGGTCGATCGCCCAGCCCTTGGTCACCACGCGGCCGCGCACGACTGAGACGTCGTCGAGTGCGCCCTGCGTGATCGAGCCGCGAGTCGGGTTGCCGAACCACTCTGAATAGAACTTCCAGAAGTTGAGGTTGCCGAAGGCGCCACAGGCCGCGTTGGCGTCGCCGGCGATGGCGGCCGCGTTGGGCTGGTACGGCGTGTAGTAGTAGAGGGCCGCCGTGGCGATGTTCTTGAGAGTCACGTCGGCGCTGCCGCAGGATGCGTCGGGGTTGTACGCGATCGGGCTCGGCTGACCGATTGGTCGGCTCGTGAAGAACTCGGTCGTGCCCGGCGGGTTGGAGTAGCGCTTGAGCTGCCAAGCGGCCCAGTACAGCTGGTTGTAGAAGCCCGAGTACTCCACGTCGCAGGCAGCCGTATCGGGGCATGCGTAGCCCGTGGCGAACGAGAAGTCGCCGGCAGTCGGGGCAGGGTTTCGCACGAGTGACTGCTCTTTCTGCAGCAGTACGAGCAGGGCCTTCTGGCTGATCCCACAGGCGAGACCGACCTTGGCGATGATCTCGGCGCCCGTCTCCGACTCGCGCCCGCCGTAGGCGCCGCACACGTCGTCGCCCTCGCGCGTCACCGTCTTCTGGGTGTAGTCGGCCAGGCAGACCACGCCGGGAGCGCAGGCGGGAACCTGCTCGTCGAGAAACTCCTGCACCTCATGGGCATCGAGTGCGCCGCCGTCGTAGAAGAGGTCGTCGGAGATGATGAATCCGGGGTCGAAACCCGGGGGAGTGGCGGCCGTCACGGTCGCCGGGGCGATGGATGCGGCATCCGCTCGCTCGCTGGCCGGGCTCGTCGGGCCGACCGCGGTCGCGACGAGGGCGAGACCGACGAGGGCAGCAGTGAGCGCGGTGAAACGACGAGAGATAAGTCGCACCACCTAGTCGAAGTCGACGCTGAGTTTGCGGAGCAGGGCGGCGATACGCTCCTGGTCGGATGTGCTGAGCCTGCTGAGCAGCTCGCCCTCGGCGGTGACCAGCGCGGTGATCGCCGTGTCGACGCGGTCACGACCCTCGTCGGTCATCGAGACGAGGATGCCCCGGCCGTCGTGCGGGTCGGTGCGGCGCTCGACCAGGCCGCGCCGCGACATCCGATCGATGCGGTTGGTCATGGTGCCCGACGAGACGAGGGTCTGTTCGAGAAGAGCCTTGGGGCTGAGCTGGTGCGGCTCGCCCGCTCGCCGGAGCGCGGAGAGCACGTCGAACTCCCATGACTCGAGCTCGCTGGTGGCGAAGGCCGTTCGGCGCGTGCGCTCGAGGTGCCTCGACAGCCGCCAGACCCGGGAGAGCACCTTGAGGGGCGCGAAGTCGAGATCGGGTCGTTCGCGCTCCCACGCGTCGACGATTCCGTCGACGGAATCTCGAGGAGTCGCATCTGGCACGCATCCATTATGTGGGGCAGGGGCGGTCGGCAGGCTTCGTGTCTGGCAGAATTGGTGAATGCGTGCTTCACGGAGCGCGCGGTCCGCCTTGGTGTAATGGCAGCACGACAGCCTTTGGAGCTGTTAGGTCTAGGTTCGAGTCCTGGAGGCGGAGCTTCTCACGTGCACGATCGCGGTGTCCCGCTGGCTTCCTGTCTCCTCCCTGTGATTCCCATGCGATATCCCCCAGTCGGGGGGTTTTCTGCGGCGTCCGATCTAGCATCAGACGATCGTCTGGCTATGGACGTACGCGTTCACGCGCGTCGCACTCGTCACAGGAAGAGGATGTCTTGGAGATCTCTCGTCGCACCGCCCTGATCGGACTCGCCGCGGCCGCACCGCTCGTCATGACGATGATGGAGCCGGAGACGGCACGCGCCGCTACAGCAGAACCGGATGCGCCAACCGGCGTTCTCGGGGTGCAGCGCTGGCTGAACGCGACATTCGGCGGCAAGGACGGGTGGGTGGCCGTCGCCGAGGACGGTGTCGCCGGGCAAGCCACTCTTGCAGGCCTCGTGCAGGGTCTGCAGGATCTGCTCGGAATCTCGCCACTCGTGCCCGCGTTCGGCCCCACGACGATCACGAGGCTCGAGCAGCATGGCGGCGTCGGCGGCGAGACCGGCCCTGATGCGCAGAAGTGGCGTCAGCTCGTGCAGGGCGCGCTCATCTGCAGGGGATTCTCCAGCGTTGCGCTCTCGGGAGTCTGGGACGATGCGACGAAGCAGGCCGTCGACAGTCTGAGGCAGGCGCTCGGCTCGGCGACGAGCGGGCTGACTCTGTCGCCCAACCTGACGAGGGCTCTGCTCACCGTGACCGCGATCTCGCCCGTCGAGGGTGGCCGAGATGAGATCGTGGCAGTGCAGCGGTGGCTGAACGGTCAGTATGCGGAGTTGACAGGAGCCACCTACTGCTCGACGTCTGGACTCTACGACTCGAGCACGCGGACCTCGATCGTGCGTGCGGTGCAGCTGGGCACCGGTCAAGACCCCGCGGGCGCAGACGGCGTTTACGGGCCCGCCACCGCCAGTGCGTTGAAAGCGACAGCGTCGAGCGTCGTGGCCGTGGGCGCACAGGGATCGTGGGTGCGACTGCTCAAAGGCCTGCTCCTTCTTGGCGGCTCCCGCGTTCCCTTCGATGACACCTTCTCCGCGAGCGATGCCGATGTCCTCGTTTCGTTCCAGCAGTTCCAGGCGCTGTCTCCTGAGGATCAGACAGGGGTGTGTCGCTTCCCGACCTGGGCCGCGCTGCTCGTGAGTTATGGCGATGCGGACCGTGCTGTGACTGGAGCCGATCTGGCGCACAGGCTCGACGCGGGTGGGGCGCAGGCACTCGCGGCGGCGGGCTACACGGCCATCGGGCGCTACCTGACGAACTCTTCGGCAACCGGCGCGCTCGACAAGAAGCTCACGAGCGACGAGATGTCGGCGATCTCCGGCGCACAGCTGCGGGTCTGGCCCATCTTCGAGGAGGGGGGAGACGAGCTGTCGTGGTTCAGTCGGGCTCAGGGCGCCCTCGACGCGCGCAGTGCGGTGGAGGCCGCGCGCGCGCTCGGAGTGCCGAAGCAGACCACCATCTACTTCGCCGTCGATCTCGACGTGACGCCCGACGACATCACCACGTCGATCACCCCGTATTTCGAGGGCATCGCGCAGGGACTGAGCGACACCGGCGACACGTACAAGGCCGGCGTCTACGGATCGCGGTTGGTGTGCTCGCGGATCAGCGGCGCCAGCCTCGCCCATTTCTCGTTCGTGGCGGGCATGTCGTCGGGATGGGGCGGCAATGAGACCGAGCCTCTGCCAGGCAACTGGGCGTTCAACCAGATCCAAGCACGACAGATCACCTCAGCAGGCCAGGCCTTCGACATCGACGCCAATGTGCTGTCGGGTCGAGACGGCGGCATAGGTCCCGAGGAGTGGGACTGAACGGACGGCGCGCGCCCGTCCGTTAGGTTCAGAGCATGAGCGATGCTGACCGACACGAGGGTGGGGACGGTGGCAGAACCCGAGGAACGGGTGCGATCGAGCGGCTTGACGTTCGTGCTCTCGCCCTACTGGGAGTCGCCTGGGCCGCGCTCGGCGGGATCGCAGCGGTGATCTTCGCGCTGGTCGTAGCGCCTCACCTCCCCGATCTTTTTCTGATCGAGCTGGCGGGTCGCGGAACCGCATCGTCGTTGGAGGTCGCCACCGACGTCTTCGTGATCGTTCAGCTGGTGTGTGCCGCGCTGACCATGATCGCCAGCATCGTTGCGCTCGTGGTCGGTGCTCGCCATGGCCGCCTCTCGGTGCCCGTCAGTGCACTCGTGTCGATCGCCACGCCGCTTGCGATCGCGGTCGTTCTCGTGAACGGGATCATTCCGGCAGGCGGCGACGTCGACCGTGCGGGGCTGGCCTTCCTGGGGATGCTCGGGGGAGCCATCCTGGGAGCAGGATCGTTCTTTGTCGTCGTCCGGGTGTCCGGGCGAACAGACGAGACCGCCACGTAGTCGTCGATCGAGAGTCGTGCGCGCCAAGATCGAGCATGGCTAACCGACTGATGCTGCTCGACACCGCTTGGCTGTACCGGTCAACGCGATCCGGGGGCTGCTCGATATCATCGCCCGGCTCACGACAGAGTTCGAGGCCGCCCACCTCAGCGGTCGGAAGCGATGTAGATAAGAACGGCTCAGTTACTACGGGCGACCGGGTGTGTTCTTACCATCGGATCGAGGATTTCTCGGTAGGTGCGGTGCATTCGTCTAATCTTGGATAATTTCTACCGGATGGCGTCACGAATGGGGCTGGGGCACGTCTTACTCCATCGGATGCTGGCTGCCCCATCAGCCGGCATCCAGCCGCCTCCCCGCTGATCCGAATGCGCTTTTGTCGAAAGGAAACTTATGACCGACTATTCCGCCATCGCGGCGCGCCTCACCTCGCCCGACCAGATGCTCGCCCTCTGCGATGAACCGAAGGTGTTCGGCGCCAAGAAACAGGCGCAGACCGCATACGAGCTCTGGAGCCGGGCGGACGAGCGGTTCGTCGGCGCCTACGCTGGACTTCGCGCTCCCGGTGGGTCAGGTACCGGTTTTGTCATCCGGTTGTTTTGGGATCCGTCCCGAACCACGCCTGACCTCGCCGCCATTCGCATGGCGATCGCATCTGAGTTGCCCGTCGGCATGACCCGCGCAGACGAGAAGGCGACCTACAAGGGCCGAGACAAGAAGCAGGGAGTCTTCTTCACCTGGCAGGGCATGTCGTCGCGTCCTCTGTGCGCTTGGTTCCTGGAGCGGTTCGGCGTCTACGCCTGCGCCACCCAGTTGTTCGATGAATCCGATCTGACGCGGGACGTCGCCGTGGTCGCCGTGTCGGGCGGGGTGGATCACCTCTGGACCCTCACCGCACCCTGACGGTCTGCGCGCGGGGCATCACTCGAACGAGCGAAGGAACACCATGATGGGCGAAGGCGAGCGATCCGACAACGAGTTGGTGGCGGCCACACGAACCGGTGACCGCTCCGCCTACGCCGCGCTGTGGCCGCGTCATTCCCGAACGGCGATCGCGGGCGCCCGGTTGTACACCGTAGGCGATCGGGTCGGACCGATGCGCACGATCGTGCCTGCGTTCCGATGACAGGCCGCGCTCGCAGGCCACGGGGCCGGCCTTCGTGGTCTCGCTTCATTCGCACGCAGGGGTTCTCGGGCAGCGGCCTCGCCGCGATCGTGGCTGGTGTCGTCTTCGCCGCCGTCGTCATCACCGCGGTCGGGGTCGGCCTGCCTCTCGTGCTGGCCGAGTACACCGCGCTGATCGTGTTCGTCGGCGTTCCGATTCTCGTCGTGATTTTCGTCATGTCGATCGCCTTTGCGGTGAGGTCCACACATCGCGGGGCGGGTGTGCAGGCGTGGGCCGAGAAGTCGGGCATGAGGTACGTGCATCAACGGCGCAGCCGCGACTCCGCGCCATGGAGGGGGACACCGTTTCCCCGAACGGGCGGCTACGCCGTGCGCCACCACGCGATCGGTTCCGACGTCGAGACCGCGCGATTCCGTTCGCTGCCCGACGACTCCGGATATCACTCGGCCGGCCTCGTCAACTCATTCACCTTCGTCAGGTTCACCTTGCCGACGTCGGTGCCGCACCTCGTGGTCACGAGCAATCGATCGTCCACGCTCAACGCGGCCGGGCTCGCCATCTCAGGCGGACGCGTGCTCCGCGGCAGTATCGAGTTCGACGCGTCGTTCACGCTTCACTGTCCCGCCGACTATGAGCGTGACGCGCTGTACATCTTCACACCGGATCTCCTCGCGCTGCTGATCGACGTCGCACCCGGCTGCGATCTCGAGCTCGTCGACGACACGGCATATGTCTATATGTCCCGCGAGCCGAAGCTCTGGGATCAACGCGTCGGCGCCGACCTGCTGGCCGTCGTCGAGCTTCTTCGCCGTAAGCTCGATCGGCAGACGCGGCATTACGTCGACGAGCGATCCGCGGTCGCCCTCGGCGGATCGAGACTGGCCAACAAGAGGAGCGCGCGCAGCGCGCTCCTCACGGCGGCCCTCTGGATTCCTGGAATCGCCGTGGCCGCGGCAGTCGTCGCTCAGGCCTTCGGCTGGATCTCCGTCTTGTGATACGCAGAACCGGCAGGAGATCTTGCAGAGTAAAGTCACGAAAAGTGGCAAAACGCGTCTCCTCATCATGACCTGGCAGCCCGTCACCGCCCCCCCACGGCCCCGCAGGAGCGTCGGGCATTCGAACGGTGGGCCGCGTGCAGGATCGACGCCACCCTCTCCGAGCGCACCTGGATTTCGGCTGACCGAGGCGACCGAAGGCGGGTGGGGCCTCTGGGGTCGCGCCCACAGGAACGACGAGATCGTCGGCGCTGCCCACGACGAGATCGCTCGACTTCAGGCGGGCTGATCGACGCTGGTCATTCCGCCGTCGGAGTGTGATGATCGAGCATGGCCGACCGACTGATGCTCCTCGACACCGCCTCGCTGTACTTTCGCGCGTTCTACGGGGTGCCCGACTCCATCAAGCGAGACGACGGCACCCCGGTCAACGCGATCCGTGGGCTGCTCGACATGATCGCCCGGCTTCTGACAGAGTTCGAGGCCACCCACCTCATCGCCTGCTGGGACGACAACTGGCGCCCGAGCTGGCGCGTCGATCTGCTTCCGAGCTACAAGGCTCAGCGGGTCGCTGAGACCGCGGTGAATGGGCTCGATGTCGAAGAGGTGCCCGCCGGCCTGACCGCGCAGATCCCGCTCATTCGTGAGGTTCTCGACCTCGCGGGAATCGCGATCGTCGGGGCAGCGGATCACGAGGCCGACGACGTGATCGGCACGTATGCAAGTCGCGCCGATCACGCCGTCGACGTCGTCACAGGCGACCGCGATCTGTTCCAGTTGGTCGACGAAGCCCACGACGTGCGGGTGATCTACACGGCGCGCGGCATGAAGAATCTCGAGCTCGTCACCGACGAGGTGATCGTGACCAAGTACCGGGTGCTGCCCAGTCAGTACGTCGACTACGCCACTCTGCGCGGCGACACGTCCGACGGGCTGCCCGGTGTCGCGGGTGTCGGCGACAAGACCGCGGCGACGCTTCTGGCCGAATACGGCTCGCTCGTGTCGGTGCGTGATGCAGCGAAGGATGCCGACAGCGGATTGAGCGGGTCGGTGCGGTCGAAACTCACGGCGGCCAGCGACTACCTCGACGTGGCGCCGAAGGTCGTGAGGGTCGTTCGCGACCTCGAGCTTCCCACGCCCAGCGAGGCCGGTGCCCGCCTGACACCCGTGACAGGCACGAAGCGCGACGAACTCGAGAGTCTGTCGAAGGACTGGAACCTAGGCGGTTCCGTCACCCGACTTCTCGCCGCGCTCGGCACCTACGCCTGATCCGACTCCCTCTGCGCCGAGGCGAAGCTCGCCGTGAGCTCGTCGGCGATCTCGGATGCGAGGAATCCGGTCTCGAATACCCGCTCTGCGAGCCGGTCGCCGGCCTCGGAGTGCGCCCACGTTCCCCAGCAGGCCGCGCCGATCGGGTCGAGTCCGCGAGCGAGGAGGCCGGTGATGGAGCCCGCGAGCACATCGCCGCTGCCCGATACGCCCAGGCCGGGCCCGCCCTCGGTCACGATCCACGACGAGCCGTCGGCATCCGAGATGCGGTCGAAGCACGACACGACGGCGCCGTAGCGTGACGCGACCTCGTCGACGTCGCCGTCTTCGGGCTCATCGTCGGGCGATCTGCCGAGGAGGATCGAAGCCTCTTTCTTGTTCGGGGTGAGCACCAGTCGGCCGGCGAACGGTTCGATGTGATCGATGAGACCCGGCAGCACTCCGAGCGCGAACGCGTCGAGCACCAGCCCAGTGGAGCTCGGCACGTGGGGGAGCAGCGCCTCGAGCACGGTGCGGGCCTCGTCGGCGCTGTGCAGGCCGGGTCCTATCAGAACGGCGTCGCTGCCTTCGAGCTCGGATCGCAGCGCGAAGACCACGCCCTCGCCCAGCTGACCCGACGAGTTCTCGGGCAGGCCCACGACTCCGGCCTCCGGCAAGGCCACCGACGCGGATGCGGCGCGCGATTCTGCGAGGGCGAGCGTGAGACGGCCTCCGCCCGAGCGCAGAGCCGCGCGCCCGGCGAGCAGCACGGCGCCCGGCGACTTGGGCGATCCTCCCACGATGAGAACGCTGCCTCGGTCGCTCTTGGACTCGCCACCCGACGGGAGCGGCCACCTCTGGAGCGACTTCGGGGTGACGCGCTCGGCGTCCTGCTGAGTGGTGTTCTGCTCAGTGGTTCGGTCTGTCATCCATTCCTCCAGAGTGCGTGGTCACGGGTGCACCGTCGTCTGCGAGGTGCGATACGTCGTTGACGCTGTCAGCCGTCCAGAATCCCGAGCCGCTCGGGCGCGAGAGCCGAGTGAGCGAGGCGTTGGCCACGGCCGATCGCTGCGAGGTCTCGAGCAGTTGCGCCTCGGTCATGCCCTCGCAGATATAACGAAGGATGAGGATCATCGCGTCGTGGCACACGATCATGACCCGTTGCCCGTCGTCGACGAGGTCGATGTCCGCCAGGACCGACCGCGCTCGCAGCGTCATGTCTGCCCAGGACTCGCCGCCCGGCGGCCGGTAGTAGAACTTGCCGAGCCAGCGACGCCGCTCTGCCTCGAACGGAAGTCTGGCCTCGAAGCCTCGGGTGGTGAGCAGATCGGTGATGCCGAGCTCGCGGTCGCGCAGACGCTCGTCGCCGCGCAGAAGAAGATCGAGGCCCGACTCCGCAATCGCGCGTTGACCCGTGGTCGCTGCCCTGACGTAGGGCGAGGTCCATGCGCGCGTCGGGCGTTGCTCAGGATCGAGGTCGCGAAGCCATGCGCCGACGGCCGTGGCCTGCCGCTCGCCGGTCTCGCTGAGCGGCACGTCGGCATCCCGCATCGCGATGTCGATGGTCTCTGCGCCTTCTCGTTCGGCGCGGCTCGCCGCAGCGTTACCGATGCTCTCGCCATGCCGGACGAGAAGAAGCTGTGTGGCGCCCATCGCTCCACGCTAACGAGAAGCAGAATGCCCGACGAGCGGTTGACACGGGCGCGTCACAGCGTAACGACGTACTTCGTGGCCGAGGCACCCCGCCGCAGCGCGTCGAGGGCCGGCTGGATGCTCGCGAGTCCCGAGCCGACGATCTCTGCCCGCGGCATGGGGGTATAACTTCCCTCGGCGAGCGCGCGTGGAAGGAACTCGCCCCATAGCATCGGGCCCACCTCGTTGTTCATCAGCGAACTTCCCCAGACGAATCGGGCGCGAATTCCGTGGCGCAGGCCGCGCAGCTGCAGCAGCCCCATGCGATACGCCATCATGGCGCCGAAACGCGCGAGAGAGAGAAAAGCCCGGGGGCGCCGCGGGAGGATGCTCATCGAGACCGATGGGCTGGCGAGGACGACACGCTTGCACCCCAGTGCCGCGGCGATCGCCACGGACGGTTCTGCGGATCCCGTTCCGATGGCGAACACTCCCGCGAGCCGGTGGCCCTGGAGCAGGGAGACGATCTCGCGCACGGCCGACGGGCTGCGGTAGTCGACGACGTGCTGAGCGCCGAGTTCACGCATCCGGTCGTGATTCTGGGGCGACGCTGTGGTGAGCACCGAGTACCCTGCCGCGACGGCGAGTTGGATCGCGTTGCTGCCCACGCTCGTCGATCCGCCCCACACGACGACCCAGTCGCGAGGAGCGTCTCCACGAGGGTGCGTTGTGGGATGCCGGAGGCCCAGCTGGTCGGCCTGGAAGAGGGCGGACGCGGCGGTCGAGACGGCGAGGGGCAGCACGACGGCGCTCTCGAATGCCAGGTCGTCGGGGATGGGCGATGCGAGGTCGGCGCGTACGACCGTGAACAGCTGGAACCCGCCCTCCGCGGCGTGGTTGCGGTTCTTCTCCATGCCCACGGCGTAGGCGATCACCCGATCACCGACGGCGAACCCGGTGACTCCCGGGCCGACGTCGACGACCTCTCCCGCCACGTCTTCGCCCAGAATCGCGGGGTGAGGGAGCCACGAGTACATCAGGTCACCCGTGGACTGTTTGACGTCGTCGAGCGGGTTGACCGCGACGGCACGATTGCGAATGACCAGCTCGCCTGCAGAGGCGGCGGTGTAGGGCGCGTCGCCGACGGTCAGATCGGCATAGGGCGCGGAGAGCCAGGCGGCTGAATTGGTGGGCATGAGGGTGTCCTCGCTGGTTCGATGTAGTGATGGCATGCAGTGACATCAGAATACATGTGATGGCACTGCGTGTCATCATTAGAATGGTCCTATGGCTCGATGGCAACCGGATGCGCGTGAGCGGCTCGAGCGCGCCGCGTTCGATCTGTTCGTCGAGCAGGGTTTCGCCTCGACGGCGGTGCCCGAGATCGCTGCCCGTGCGGGACTGTCGACTCGCACCTTCTTTCGTCACTTCGCCGACAAGCGCGACGCTCTCTTCGCCGACGAGCACGCCGTGCCCGAGCAGGCGGCGCGCATCGTCGACGAGGCGCCGACCGGGCTCGGCCCCCTGCAGATCGTTGCGAGCGGCTTCGACGCCGTCGCCTCAGCGCAGTTCGCACGCGAGAAGAGCTACTACATCCTGCGCCACCAGATCATCCAGTCAGACGACGGCTTGCGCGAGAGGCAGCTGCGCACCCAGGCTGCGCTGGTCGAAGCCCTCCGCAGCGGTTTCGTGCGGCGAGGTAGCGATCCGGTGGATGCGCTTCTGGCAGCCCACCTCACGGCCACCGTCTTCAGTGTCTCGATCGGTCGCTGGCTGAGTGCAGAGAGTACCGAGCCTCTCGCCGCGCTCCTCCGCGACACCTTCGATCGGATGGTTCACACGGCGCGGCCGTGAGCGCATTCACTCCGACGCCGGGTGTCCTCCTATTCGGCGTGAGAGCTCACGGGCATATCGCCTCGTCTGGTCAGCCAGCTCGTTCCAGTCGGCGGGGTCTCGGGATGCTCTGTCGAATGTCACCGCTATCGCCGCCGCGGGCCACCCCGCGTGATCGATGACCGAGACGGCGATCGACGCGATGCCGGGGGTGATCGTCTCGTCCTCGATGGCGAACCCGCGGGCGCGGGTCTCTGTCAGCACCCGCCGCAACTGCGCGTAGCTGCGCGGCCCCCGCACGTCGCCCCGCCTGGCGAAGGCCTTCTCGTCGGGGAAGAGCGCTCGCACCTGGGCTGCGGGCATCGAGGCGAGCATGGCGAGTCCGCTCGCCGTGAGGTGCGCGGGCAGACGCACGCCCACATCGCTGACGAGGGCCGGTCGCCGAGGAGCACGTTCCTCGATCAGGTAGAGCACGTCGCGCCCGTGAGGCACGGCGAGGTGCGCGCTCTCGGCGATGCGGTCGACGAGGAGTGCCAGCACCGGATGGCCCAGCCGCGCCAATGGCTCCTGACGGGCGAAGCCTGAACCCAGCTCGAATGCCGCGATCCCGAGACCGTAACGCCGGGTCTCGGCGACATGCAGAACGAATCCGGCATCCACCAGCACGCCCAGCAGCTTGTAGACCGACGAACGGGGGAGCGACAGGCTCGATGCCAGAGTCGCCGCGGGAACGGGCCTGCTCTGCGCGGCCAGATAGCTGAGGATGCGCAGCGTCGCGCTGGCGGCCGGAACGCCCGTGTCGATGGTCACACTCAACAGTCTCGTATACGAGACAGAAATGCGGAGTTCGGCTCTCGAAGATCCGGCCGTCTGCGGTCGACTTGCCTCATGACCACGCAGCTTCTGACCGAACAGCCGCTCTCGACCGACGTACTGGTGGGAACGGGCGCCATCGGCATCGACGACGTCGTGGCCGTGGCGCGCTACGACGCCCGAGTGCAGATCGACGACGAGGCCCGGTGCGCCGTGGGCGCGAGTCGCGCCACCATCGACGCGTTGGCCGTCGACACCGCACCGCACTACGGAATCTCGACGGGCTTCGGTGCGCTCGCCTCGACATTCATCGCCGGCGAGCAGCGTGCTCAATTGCAGCGCAGCCTCGTGCGATCGCACGCCGCAGGCT
>Ga0308163_10001266_pt1 | contig 29235 bp, 37 predicted proteins | sample PhyTR1_FD_201037 | JGI IMG/M metagenome (GOLD analysis project Ga0308163, IMG submission 201037) | Phyllosphere microbial communities from UC Gill Tract Community Farm, Albany, California, United States - DLSLT.R1 | ecosystem: Host-associated > Plants > Phyllosphere > Unclassified | place: USA... | reverse complement strand
TAAGAGGCCGGCATCATGCCTCAAAATTGCCAGATCATTGGCGTCAATTCTGTGACAAATATTGAGCCGGGTAAAGGCGTAATGCCAGCACCAGTTGTCAGAAATGCGGACTGGTTGGAAAACTTTCCATCCTTGCGTATCGCTGCCCGTTTTCGAATGCACATCTGTTGATGTCCGAAGACCTCAGAACGTGCATGCTATGCGGCTCGCTATTCTTGATCCCTATGTGTACAGGATAGTGGCAATTTGCCGATTTACTAGAGGCAGGACCCGTCGGAGGGCGTTTTCGGGATGGATGGCAAGCTTTTTTACCTGATGGGGCCGTCCGGTTCGGGCAAGGACAGCCTGATCGATGCATCGCGTGAGCCACTGCGGGCGTTGAACTGTGAAGTAATGCGCCGGGTGATTACCCGCTCGGCGGAGTCCGTCGGCGAAGATGCAATTGGCGTGACGCCTAAAGAGTTCGAGCGGCGACAGCACGCCGGCGCTTTCTCCTTGGCCTGGCAAGCCAACGGCCTCTCCTACGGCATTCCAAGGGAAATGGATGAATGGTTGCAAGCGGGCCGGCACGTACTGGTTAACGGGTCGAGAGCGAACCTGCGTCAAGCAATGGAGAAGTATCCAACCCTGGTGCCGATTCTGCTGACAGTCCACGATGAGGTCCTGCGCAAGCGCTTGCTCAACCGTGGTCGGGAGACCCCTGAGCAAATCGATGCGAGGCTGGCTCGCAATGCGTTGTTCAAAGACCGAAGATCCAGCGACAGCCCCGTTCATCAGATCGACAACTCTGTTGACCTCGCTGTCGCGGTCTCTTCGTTATTGGAATGGGTTCGGCTCAACGCAGAACCGGATCGAACTTGATCTTGCGCCCGGCAATCAGCGCCAGCACAAACAGCACCGCAAACACGCCACAGCCAATCAGAGGCAAGGTGACTTCCGTCTCCTCGAACAGCGCCAGGTGGGTAACGCCACTCAGTAAAGCGAGGATCAGAAATCCTGTCGCCGATTTGGACATGTTGTACTCCTGAAGATATTTCAAAAAACCAGACGTTCGGTGATTGGGGCCGAGGCTAGCTCAGGCTCGCTGACCATTTGTGTAGAAGCGTCGCTGCGCTCACTCAACACTGCCCACTGCGGCGCTTTCTGCACTTGCAGGTAATGCGGCATGCGCTGCGCCACTGGCTGCTCAACGTCAGCCTTGGGAAAAAAATGTGATCCGAGCAAGAAAGCCAGAGCCGCTGCGTTTGCAAGCAAGAGGGTGCTGTTCATGGCACGACGCTCCAAGTTGTTCTTTTTGATAGAACAGGCATAGCAGCCGCCGTGCCAACAGTGTAACGGCTGATAAGTCCTTTAAAAACAAGGGTTTGGTATGTTTTTTCCGGCGACGCTGATTGCAATCTGCAATGACCGCATTTCCGCGCAGTGCAAATTGCCCGGTAAAAGTTCCCGCAATCTTCCAGGGCGCTTGCCTACACTTAAAAAGCCCTACGGACGACATGACAAAACAGGGGCTGGCCGTTAACATGCACGCCGTCTGTCGCGCCGCATACAGCCCGCGTCAATCAGTGTCTCAGTAGCTCAATTGGATAGAGCATCCCCCTCCTAAGGGGAAGGTTGCAGGTTCGAACCCCGCCTGGGACACCATATTTTCCAAAGCCTCCAGCCAGTTATCGCGACTAGCAAGATACGCCGTGACAGCAGGGTGGCAGCAGTAGCGCAACTTTGCTGGTGCTCGCTCAGCAGCAATCATCGTATTGCTCGGAGGTTTTTTGAATAACTTCACCGAATTTGCATGGGCGACCTTAGGCGCTGCCGGGATCAGTACCAGTCTGCTCGCAGTACTTGCGTTCCTCTGCAGAGCGTGGATCGGTGAAAGGCTGAAATCTGGCATTAAGTATGAGTATGACAAACGTCTCGCTGAGCTTTCCGCTGAGCTTTCTGCGCAGACGCAGGCGGACTTGGCGAAGCTCAGATCTGAAGTCGAAAGGCAAACTGAAAAACTTAGAATTAGCGCTCTATCATTTTCTGAGGTTCAGAAGGCTACGATACCGCGGAAAATTGAAGCTGTAGATGTGCTTTGGGAAGGCATAATTAAAGCCCGTGCGGCGTTTCCCAGCTCCGTTCAGATAACCGACATTCTGCTCGATAAAGAAGTCGCCGTTCTGTACACCGACAAGAGCCTTTCCCGCATCGCGGCCAGGCTCGACAACATCGATCATTTTGGGTTCTTTGACGTTGGATTCGATGAGGTACAGCGCGTTCGCCCTCATCTTGGCGAATATACCTGGGCAATCTATTGCACTTATCGCGGCGTGCTGACCAGGGCGCTCTACCTCATGTCCGAGGGCAAAACGAAACCCGAGAAGGCTTTGTGGTTCACCGATCGCACCATTCAAGACTTTGTATCGTCTGCATTAGGCAAGGATAAGGCGAGCGAATTCATCACGCTTGGTAGCGGCAGATTCAAATGGCTGCATCACAACTTCGATGTATTACTTTTTACCGCGATTGACACGCTCCTTACCGGTCAAAACTTTAGTGATGCTGCGCTCAAGCAAGCGGAGAGAATGGAGAAAATGATCTCCTCAACTCAGGACCCTAGAGAGGATCAAGCTCCTTGATTCTCAACACGGTTGTTGTTGAGCAAGCTGCGTGACGGGCAGTGGCACGTATGCCCAGTCCTGCTTTCAATAGTTCTTTCACGCGCCTATGAAGGTCTTCGTCGACCGGTCGGCCTTGGTACTTGCCGGCGGCTTTCGCTTTCTCGATGCCCTGAGCCTGCCGCTCGCGGCGCTGCTCGTAATCCTTGCGCGCGATCGCCGCCATCATCTCCACCAGCATTGAGTTGATCGCGCCCAGCATTCGGCCGGTGAACTCGTCGCCTTTGGTGTCCTGCATTCCTTGGTGACTGGTCGGCAGATCGAGCGCGACGATGCGTAAGCCTTTGGAGTCGATCGCAGCCTTGAGCTTATGCCAATCCTCCACAGGAAGGCGTGAGAGGCGGTCTATCGACTCCACCAGCAGGACGTCACCCTTGCGCGCATCTTTGAGCAGGCGCAGCAGCTCAGGCCGATCTGCCGACGCGCCGCTGGCGTTCTCCAGGTACACGCTGGCGATCACCTTGTTGTGGTCGGTGGCGAATTGCTCGAGCGATGCCCGGGCGCGGCCGGCGTCCTGCTCTTCGGTTGATGCTCGGAGGTATGCGCGGATGAACATGATGTGCTGTCCGTATCAGTTAAGGTGTTCTACTAATACTGTTGCACTATGAGTGTCACTTATCAAGCAAATTGCACAAATTAAGACGAATTTGCGCGTATCAGCTCAGGCATACTCTTAAGAAAGTGTACGCTAGGGCTACCAGCCCTATAGCCCAAGGAAATGGAATGCCGCCGAAGATCGTTGCCCCTGCCTTTCGACTGAAAGCGTTTACTTGCGTCCATTCTGACTGCCAAACGCTGGCGACAATGAGCTGGACCGGGACTCGTGGAAGCTTTGGATACGGAGTAGAGGAATTCCCTCTTTGGGTTTGCCGCTGTGATCACTGCAAGCGGCTGAGTGTCTGGGGAAGCAATTCTAACGCTTCTGACGGGCGCCTAATTTATCCCGACTCGCTTCCAGCACCGGATCGGCATGAAAACCTGCCTGAGAATTGCCAGAGAGATTTTGAGGAGGCCAGAGAGATTTTTGTTCAGTCCCCTCGAGGGGCTGCCGCCATTCTCAGGCTCTGCCTTCAAAAGCTCTTAGTTCATCTGGGAGGGAAGGGCGAGCATATTGATGCTGATATCAAAATTCTTGTTGCCCAAGGACTTGATCCTCATATCCAACAAGCGTTGGATGTGATTCGGGTGACTGGAAACAATGCAGTCCATCCGCTTGAAATGAACCTTGAGGATGACCAGGACAGTGTTCTCGTGCTTTTTGAGATGATCAATTTCATCGTCGAGGAGCGCATCAGCCGACCACTTAAGACAAAAAATCGATTCGCGAACCTTCCTGAAAAAGCCCGTCAGGCAATTGAGAAGCGGGATAAGCCAAAGGCCTAAATGCGAGCAGCGAGGCCTGTTACCTCCTCGTATTTACTTTGGAGATTTTGAGAATGGATCAAGCCGAGATGCTGTCAGAAGCTTTCTTGCGTTTGCAGGGGTTTCATACAGTCGAGTACGAGCCGGATGGAAACATACCCCCCGATTTTCTATGCGATGGCAAGGTCGCTGTCGAAGTGCGAAGGTTGAACCATCACTTCAAGGCCGATGGAGAAAGCCCTGAGGCCTTGGACAAGAAAGGCGTAGCGATATGGAACACTGTGAAGGGAGTTCTACGGGAGATCGGGCCGCCCACTAGCGGGCGGAGCTGGTGGGTGTGTTACACAGTGAGAAGACCGATCAAGAGGTACAAGGATATTCCCAAGCTGCTGAAAAAGGCCTTGCTAGAGTTCCGCAGTGATCCATGCGACGGCGAGCAGAAAATTGCAGTGGTGGAAGGATTTTCAGTAAAGCTTGTTCCGGCGGAAATCGTTCACGAACTTGAATTTGTCTTTGCTTCGGCATCTGACCGGGATAGTGCAGGCTGGCTGCTTGATATGATGCAAACAAACCTGCAGCTATGCATTGATGAAAAATCCCAAAAAATTGATAAGGTTCGAGCCAACTATCAAACGTGGTGGCTTGTGCTTGTTGACATGATTGGATGGGGGTTGAGCGAGTTTGACCAGGACCTATTTAAAGATTCCGTTTCGATAAACAAGCGTGACTGGGCCAGTATCATTTTGATCGATCCCCGCGATCCCGCCCGGTATTTTAAAATTTGAGAATAGGCCCATTGAGTGGTGAGAACGCCATAGTGTGTATGTTTCAACACTCTGTGTTGTTTTCGACGCGATGGCGGGTCATAGAGAGCTGGGGCGGATGTCTGTACCGTTTTGCGTGCCTGAGATCCTGAACGTCTGTACCTCAGCGGTGGCCACGTCGGTGGCAATCTCTTTCACCGGTTGGCCAATCTGCATCGCACACAGGCCGCTACCGTCTTCGTCGCCGCCAATGCCTACGATATGACGCCCTGGCTTAACGTGGAATTTTGCCACCTCGCCAGTATCTAGACGTGCTGCTCTCTTGCCGTCTATTAGTAGGGTGGCGAAGCACCCGCCAGACGCCCAAAATCCATTGTCGCGGCTGACAACAAGCGTTGCACCACCCGGCATCGCAGTCTGATAGGCGTAAACGCGATCGGCAGGCACTCGCTTTGCTGATCCAGAATCTACGGGGGTGCTTGAGCACCCAGCAATCAAAATGATAGCGGCGGCCGCTGGCAAAATCCTGTGCATGATTCGTCCTCATTGTTTGGAGGGATGACTTTACACCAGGTCGACTAGGTCTTGTCTTCAGCCAGGATTGAGGCCGAGATAATCATTCCGCCCCACCGACGCTCGCCGATGCAGATTGGTACTGGGTTGCCGCTGGCTGTGGTGTTCTTGGCGCTGCCGAAGGCGTAAGAAGGGGAATTTTCTGGGGATGCGCTTTGCTTCAGACCGGACGCTTGCGGGCTGAGCATCTGGATCACGCCGCCTGCCGCGAGGGCGATTCCCGGCGCCAACGTTGCGCCATTTGTGAAGGGGCTCATGACGATCAGGGCGGCGCCGATGATTGTTTGCAGCAGGCCGGCCCGCTTGCTGCCGGCGATGATGGGGACAATGCGGATCTCCTTGGCTCCCCCCATTTTCAAATCCCTCTCGCCAATGTTCTTCCGGTTCCGGAACACTGCAAATTCCAATCCCTTCAGTTTTGCGTCTGCGAGGTACTTCGCGAACCCTGGGTGGTTGACGTCGATCGCCTTCACCGCTTCCCGCGTGTCACCTGTGGCAAGCTCGTAAATGTGCTCGCGCCCGAAAAGCTTACCGGCCGAGCCGCTCAGCAGGATGCGGGTTTTGGTACCGCAGTTGGTGGCCATAGCCATAATTTACTCCTTGGCGCCTTGGGCGCTGCTGTTTGGTACCGACACACCCAGTCGGATGGCGAGCAGCGAGCGCGACATATGCGCCTGGTCGACCGTCACCTGTTCGTGTCGCGGGTCGTAGTTCCAGATCCGGTCGTAAATCCCCTGGTAGGCCCTGGCACCCCGGAAGGTGCCGCGCAGCAGGTCGGCCGACACTCTTGCTTCGTCCTCAGTGAAGAACGGCCCGTCAATGGTCACCTTCTGGCCGTCGCGGACGTGCTGAACATCCCACACGACGTAACCGGAGTCGGGACCTTGCTTCAGCGGGTACGATGAAAAGTGGTTGGTTTTGCACGCCTCGGCGAAGCGTTCTTGATAGTTGGCCAAGGGCTATCTCCTGAATCGCGGCCGCCAGATCGCAGCCGCCCATCGTTGGGTCAGGCTGCGTCGTCAGCAGCTTCTTCATCGTTCGCGTTCGGACTGTTCTTGAGCATCTCGGCGGTTGGCCCCTTGCCTGGTAGCTCAAGCGGGATAGGAGTGAGCCACTCCGCAAGGTTCGCGAAGCCCTCGCCGAAATCACCCCACTTCTGCACCTCGGCGGCCTTATTATCGATGCCCACCCCGTCAGTGATTAAGCCGAGGGCGAGTGCGCGAGCGTTCATCAGCGTCTCACGCACGCCGATCGCAAGCAGGCCCAGCGTTACCACCGCATCCGGATACGCAATGGCGATTCCCGCGCCACCGAGCTTTACCGCTTGCTCATCCGTGTAGCCGCTGATCCTGGCCGGGCCGCGAAGGACAGCCGCTGCGATGCGCACTTCCTTGCCCTGTCGCATCTGCATGAGAAGATTCATGCGCTCATTGTTTGGCAGGTCGCTGGTGTAGGCCCGGCACTCGGCATCCAGAGATGCGCCCACGGCGTCATTTGGCGAGAGCGCCAGGAATGGGAGGATTTTCTGGGATGCGTAGGTGTAGAGGTTTTTGGCTGTCTCGCGGATCGTCGGGATACCGTCCTTCACAGCCATAACGTAATCGTCAAACGCAGCTGCCGATCGCCGTGTTTTTGCCTCTCGGGTCAGGTCGGCGTTTTCGCGGATGGCTTCCATTTTCGCCGATGCCTTCGAGTATTGATCGAGCATTGCGTCTTGAAGGCGCTGGAGTGGGCCAACATTTGGCCAAAGGGCCCAGGCGGTGCCGGGCAGATTTTCGGAGTGGTATTTCTTGAAGTCGTGAAGGAAAACAGTGGCAGATCCGACTTTTTGCATAGCGCCGACAGATCGTTGCAAGTTCATTTTGTGCACCTATGGTTGGTTTGCGTTTGTGGTTGAGGCTCGAAGTAGTCAACGAGCGTCATTCGATCGGAACTCACTCCGCCGGCGGCCGCGGCGCTGAGCTCGTCCATGATCTGGCTGATGGCTTTCACATCGTTATCGGTGGCCGCTAGGCCCAACTCGTTTTTGAGCTTGGCCAACTGCTTAAGAGGCTTCATTGCGCGCCTCGATGATTTGTCGATATTGCTGGGCGGCGTGCTGATCGACAGTCGTACCCTCTGGAGGCCTGGTGACGATCCACGCGCCGGGCGGTGGGGCGTGGCGGATATCCATGATCCCGACCTGAGCGCCATACCTGCCTGGTCGTTCAACGTGGCGCACGTGCAGAATCAGAGCCTTCGCCATCTCCTCGCACTGGTCGCTATCCATTGAGGAAAAGGGGAAAAACAGGCACTCGTTTTTTCCTTGGATTCGATAGTCCACCTGGTGCCCCGCAGTCTTGGGGAAGTCGGATTCTTCTTGCAGTTCGGTAGAGCTCGCGCGGATCACTGCCAGGACAATCAGCAGAACCGACTCGTCGGCAGCACCGATTTTTTGAGCCAGCCGCTGCAGTTCGGATTTCAGGGACTTAATGCTCATCGCTTCATTTCCTCAATTTGTAGGCGAAGCTCTTCCATCGCCTGTTGCAGCTCTGCCACCTCAATGACGCGAGCAACTGCCCCCAGTCCGAGAATGAGGTTCTTACCCTGGTCGGGGGGCAGCTTCCCGTCAGCGATAGCTCTGAGCAGCGACCGGGCGGCACTCGGCAGGTCCGTGTCGTCCAGGTCGAACGTCACCGACTCCACTGAAGGTTTGATCGGCGGCACAAGCCGCTCAAGGATGAGCCGGCAGGCCTGCATATCTCCCTTCTTGGCGGCGGCCAGCACCTTCTTGGTCACCGCCTCGGCGCCCTCCGCCAGCTTCGCGCGGATCGCTTGGGTCTGCCCTGAACGCCCCCCGGGGTTACCTGATTGCCCCGGCGCCCATTGCCCGGCGTTGGCGCGGCCCGTCACTGAGCGGCCTTCTTGCGCGCGCCGACCAGTTCGGCGGGATGCAGCAGTGCCAGTTCTGCAATGTGCAGATCGACGCCGGGGCCGGTGATATGGAAGCGGCCGCCGGCTAGCTCAGTCAGCGTCAACCCGCGCTCCGCAATCCAGCGCCGGGCGCGGTTGCGCTTACTGCTGAAATTTCTAGGCAAGGGCAAGGCGAGACTCCAGGCCGATAACTGGTTTGTTCTCACTGAGGGCGATAAGCAGCGCACAGGCTTCGATGCTGCCCGTGTCTGCGGCAGCGCGAAGGCGCGCCCAGGCCGAATTGAGCTCCGCCCGAGTAGGCTTGGCCTGGGGTCCTCGCTGTTTCGTTTGTTGGGTCTGCATGATCAATCCTCATTGGCTGCGGAACCGGGTGACGCAACCAAATTAGGACTTATCTGAGCGTATATCCAGTGTTTTATAGGTGCACCTCAGGTGCTACACGGAACGGGACGGAATGGGACTGAAATAGTTGGTTTTGGCGGATCGGAAGGAGGATTTTTTGTTGCAGTAAGTCGACAGTAGGTAAAGTGATACAGCTGCCAGGTGAACGAATCGTTCACCCTCAACCTGAGGTCGGGTGAATATGGAGAAGTGGCGGGACTTCCTCAATTTGAGGAACAACCCCCAGCGGGGGAAGTTGAACGATCCAACCCCCGTTGGGGGCCGGACCTGCCAGCCCAATTCCGGTATGACAGGTGTCGCGACACGTTTTGCCGGATATGAAAACGTGTCGCGTACTTGATGCGTCCAGATTTGGACGCGTCTTCCCCCGTTGGGGTGGCACAACCGAGCCTGCTCCGGCCTGCTGTCAGGCAATATCCCGTTCTCTAGTCAATCGAACATCAGTTTTTTCATGAGGTAGCGGTCTCCCTGGATAGAACACCAGTTGCACGTCATGTCTTATTGATATTACATACGATGGCGCTTAGATCGCGTGTCCGAATAATCGAAAGGAAGCAGTAACAATGGCGAAATTTTTATTTCCTGACTCTCAGTCACGTTCACCCAAATCTCCCACGGTTCTTTGCCCGGCCGACCGAGTCTTGGCTATCTACAATCAAGATAGTGGTGATGAAGCTCAGCGCATCTCCAAAAAAGTCAGGGAGTGGTTTTTTGAAGAGGCTCACAGGAAAGGCTGGCACGGGGTTCATTTCGTTCCCGAAGTACAGTCTCGTCACGGTGCGGGTTGCATCATGTGGGTAACCTTCGGTGCAGGACGTCAGGTTATGGTGACCAACCAGATTCTTGTGCTTGAAGATTCGGATTCAGACGCAGACGATTAATCTCCTATTTTGGGATGGTTAAGACGTCATGCTCAGTGGGCAGCCGGCGTTAGGTTGTGCCAGTAGGAACAAGTCTTTTCGCTTTGAGCAAGCTAGCAGGTCAGATGAGCCGAATCGGCTCATTTGGTCTGTCTCATATGGCCCGGCCGGCGCGGCGAGGAAATCGAAACCGCTCCCTGCCAGATAGACCAAACTGTCTCACTGAGACAAATTCGTCACGCGGCGCGATAATTCACTGACTTTTCGCGCATATGTAGGGTTTTCACCTAGGAGTGCACGGAGATATGCTCAAAGCTGAGCACATCTACCGGAAACCCTATGTCAGTCATCGATTGCGATTACCTGCCCGACCCATCCAAGACTACATTCCCGCCCGAGCTCGCCCTGCTCATCGTGCGCAAGGCCGCATCACTTGCCGATGCCTTCGAGCAGCAGGCGCTCGATCAGCTCACCCGGGACGCAACCTCGGCAATCGCCGCCGGCGCCGATCCGCGCCAGATAATCAGACAGATGCGTCTGTAACTCCCACCATTGGTGGAAGACTCCGAGGTTCCCGCCATTGGAGTAACTTCGCCTTTTACGACTTGGTCGCGAAACTACCCATCTGCTGGGTAGATAACCTGGCGGTGGACACAAAACATTTCCTGCCCGGCTTCTGGTTGGCCCTAGCCAGTTATCACGATGATCGTGACAGCCGCCCGTTAACGCTCGCAGCGTTACTGGAGGGGTGCGATCTCAGATCTGACCCCACTTTCAGGGGGCTGCAATTATTTTCCATCCTCCTGTTGACCTATGTAAGACACTGTCTTACACTAACTCCATCAAGACGAGATGAGGCTCCCATGGCAAACACACCAACCGTAACGATGAGACTGCCCCAGGAATTGATCGAGCGCGTCGACGCATACGCAAAGCGCGTCACCGGTGACACAGGGGTCGAGGTAAACAGGACAGCGGCAATCCGCGCGCTTCTGGTGGCGGGGCTGGAAGTCAAAGAGAAGGGTAAGCAGTAACCGGCTGAGAATTTAGCCGATTAAAAAGAGGTGCCAACCCGGTGCGCTAACACCGGGAAGGCGATCACACGACGAAGCTTAGAGGCACACGTCATGCAATTTAAACAGAATACCATTCAAATTTTGAACGCGCACGGTCAGGTCATCACCACCATGGTGCTGCCGGCCAACATCAAGCTGACCCAGTTGGCACCATTGAAGATCCTCGGCGATATCAGCGTGAAGGTCTTGCCGGGCGCTCCGGCTTTCAAAGGACTAAGCGTAGGGGGTGTGCTATGAGCCACTTGACAGAGCGCCGCAAGGCCTACGCCACCCACCTGCTCAAGACAGCTTTGCGTTATGGCTCTGAGGAGGACGTGGCGGCGCTGACGAAGGTGATCGAGGTGCAGATTGCCTCAATGCTCGCCACGCACTACAACCCTGGGCTGAATGACGCGCGTTATGACGTGTTCCGCAAGTTTTGGCTGCAAGGGGGTGTGAAATGAATCTGCAACCCCGCTCCATCCATGCAGAGCTGCTGAGCGAGGCAACGCTCACTCCCGAGCAAATGTGCTCGATGAACTTCGCCAGAGAGGAGTTCGACAATCTGGCTCGCGTCCTGTGCCCGCTGCTGGATGTCATGCTTCTGGACGAGACAAACACAACCGCTTCCGACATTGCCCGTCACATCGAGCAGATCCGCCTGTTCAGCGGCAACTTCTGCTGGAAGCATCGTCACTTGGGCGCGTCTCACGGCGTGGTCGGCAAGGGGGATATGCAATGAATGGTTCTGTTCGAACGCGAGAAGATCTGAGCTTCACCCAGCGCGACGTTGAGGGGCGGTTGATCAACTGGCCACGGAACAATCCCGGCGTGGCGGCCGATTGGCAGAAGGGTATCGACTTCTTTGAGTGCGAAGTGCGCGACCTGGCGACCCATGACGAAACTGAAGCGTTCGACGCGATCCGGTTCGCGCTTGTCGGGATGGGCGGGCGCTATACCTGCCTTGAAATTGGCTTTATCGAGCACGTAGCTCTGGCCGCGATGGTCGGCCTTCGTGCACTGCGTGAAGGTGCTCAGCCATTCATGCCTGCGGAGACCGACTGAGCAACTACGAAACTTTCGTTGTATCGACGGCACTACCCTGCAACGGGGTGGTGCCTTTTGCTGTGGGAGCGAGGTAGGACCTGTCAGCTCGCGCATGAATCAACGGTTGGTATGGTAGATATCTATAAGGGTGTATTGATTCGATACAGGAAGAATTGATTTAGTGGTATCGAATCAATACACGATCAGCGAGTTTCTGAACGCAACCAGACAGAACGGTACATTCAGTTTTTCTACGTGTATTGAATCAATACCGCTACGTGTATCGAATCAATACAGGATCAATTCGAATCTGTCAGGTCGCGAATAGTTCTTGGTGGGGTGCTCGTCGGGGCCACTTCCAATTCCTTCCCTGGGCACTCATCAATCGCGTACCAAGAAAGAGCGTATAGCGCGCACCGCGATCCGTGGCGCGAGAAATAGCTGGTTCGCGTTTGGATAATCCATCCACCATTCAGCAGATCGGTCAGTGCTTTTTGAAGTATGTTCGGGGAGCTGACGCCCCATTCTTTCGCCATGGTCCTTGTGGCCGACAGATCCCCGTTGTTGTTGCCGTTGTACTGCATATGCAGCTCCATCAGCACCCCCCTGGCGGTGAAGCTCAGCGCGCGATAGGGGGCAGACTGCCCCATCTGCCACAGCATCATGGCAAACGGTTTGGCCTTGGGCTTGAACCCCTTTCTTTTGATCGCCATTCGGCAGCTCACAGGCAGGCGCAGAGGATCTCCTCAGTTTTGAGGACATCCCCCTGCATCGATTATTGGTTTTCTTCGACGAGAACGTAGAGGCCGACGCGATGAGGGCGGCGACCAGGTGCCGCTGCCTGATAACACCACCTGGTGAGAATTCCCCAGCCGAGTTTCCTCAGGTGCCGGATCGTTGAGGGAGGGTGAACAATATCTAGTTGCTGAGCGGCGGCGATCGATGACACCGGGCCAACCCTGAGCGCCTGAATCATTCTCAGAGCCTGAGCCTCAGTGGTATGGCTATCTGGTGGCGTCTCGACTATCGCGGCGGTGGTGGCGCCGATGGCGCGGCAGGACGTAGAATCATCTGGTCCCATCTGTGGCTTCTCCAAGCATTCTGATGTGATGCGTCGGGCCGGTGTTGGTAGCACCGGCTCGACAACCTTCTCCGCGGCCTTTCCAGGCCCAGACCTCACCGAGCACCAGCCTTCGCGGCGCGCTCGACAAACGAATTGAGTTCGCTTACCAAAATCACGCGGCGACGGCCGATTTTGAAGCTCTTGATTTCCCCCTTGGCAATGAATCCGTAGATACCGGTGCGCGAGTGGCCGACGATGCGCGCAGCGTCTTCAACGCTGACTGATAGCGGTACTGCCTGAGCGACTTCCTGCATTTTGCTTTCCCCTCGGCCGTGACTGGCCCGTGTGTGTTTGGTGGAATGCTATTGCAAGAAATACTGCACGTCAAATGATGTGCAGTATTAAATAGAATTGAATGGGACGATATGGAACGTGTAGGATTGAGCAAAGGAGAGGCTCAATGACCACCAAAAAGATTACGAAAAAGACTGACGCGCTGACGCTGAGGCTCGATCCGAGGGTCAAATTCTTGATCGAGATGTCTTCAAGGGTGGGCCACCAGTCAATCACTGGTGTGATTGAGTCAGCCGTGAAGTTTCATGCGCATCATAGGAAAATCACCCTTTCGGGCGAAGAAAGTACCCTCTCTTATGCGGCAGATGTGCTTTGGTCGCCTGAAGAGCATGAACGCATCGTAAATATGATGTTCTTCGCTCCATCCTTACTTAGCCACGAAGAGCTATGTATCAAGTCGGTGATCCAGGATTCATATGATATTTTTTATAACCTGCATTACGTCGAGCCTGAGAATTACAGGTACCGAGCAGGATATTTCAGAGACCGCAAAGGCTCGTTTATTCAAGATGAAGAAGGCGACCTATATTTTGTAACGCCGAGGATGAAGCTGATAAAGCTTGTCTGGGAGTACATCAAGGAGAAGGCGCAGGAGTTGGCGGAAAAAGGGACTTTTACCAGCATCACCGAGGAGGAGGTCGAGCTACTTATTGGGCGTCCGATCGAAAGGGTCTCACCTCAAATCAAAGTCCCAAAAGGCGAAGTCAATGTAGGGGAGAAAATCTCTTACATGGGGGAGGATAAAGAGCTGGATGATTTGCTAAGCAATGTGACTGGCAAGTCCTAAATTAGCTCGACTGCTGCAGCTTTTGTTCCGGGAGCCAAATGCGCATAGCGCAGCGTCATTTTGATATCGGCGTGCCCCAGCAGCTCCCGCACCGTATTCAGGGGCACGCCAGCCATGACCAGGCGTGACGCGAAGTCGTGGCGCATATCGTGCCACCGGAACGCCTCGATTCCGGCGCGCTCGAGCAGCCCCAGCCAAGCGCTTTTCACGTCCTCCAGGCGGCCGCCGGATTGGCTCGGAAAAACGTACTGAGACTTTCCGGACTGCTTTTTCCACTCCTCAAGCACGCTGACAGTCTCCTTGTTCATCGGGATATGTCGTGTGTCGCTGGTTTTGGTGGTGGCGCCGGCGGCGGTGATCGTCTTCGTTTGGAAGTTCACCGCCGACCATTTCAGGTCGAACAACTCGCCGCGCCTCATGCCGGTATTCAGCGACACAAGCACCAAGGGCTTCAGGTGATCGGTGAAGGGCAGTTGCAGCAAACTTTGCATCTGCTCTTTGCCGCGGTCCGCCCGCCACGTGTTCGCAGTCTCGCGCTCGGACCGTGCTTCGTTTTGGCGTGCGTCCAGAGCCTCACGCAGGCGCTTGTTCTCATCGGCATCCAGATAGCGGACCAAGCCCATAGAATCGACTTTGAGCGCCTTGAGCTTGTCCATCGGATGGGCGCTGATGTATTCCCATTCAACGGCCCTACTGAATACGCCGCTGATGGAGCCCATCTTTCGGTTGACCGTCGAAGGTTTATTGCCTGACTGCATCCATCCGGTTCGGATCAGATCCAGGTCGCGGCCGGTGATTGCATCGAGACGTTGAGGCATGATCGATCCGAAGTTGTTGTCGAGCGTGTGCAAGGTTTTCTCATGCCCTTTGTGATGCGTCTTGAACCACGGCATATAGGTGTCGTCGATGAATTCGCGGAGAGAGGGCAGGGCGATCCCCTTTCTGCCTTGGGCGACCGCCAATGGTTCGCCGTGGGCGTGCGCGTCGGCCAGATACTGGGCGGCCTCTGTTCGGGCTTGATCGAGCGTTAGAACGCCGACGCGACCCAAGGTGGCGTTCTTGTTGCGCCCCCAGGTGACCATGTACGACTTGTGCCCGCTGGGCAGCACGCGGATGAAGAACCCCGGCTGCACGGTGTCATGCACGCGGTATGCTTTCGGCTCGGCAGCCAGGTTGCCGATCAGCTTTTGGGTGATTTTGGTTTTCAAGGGTTCGACCGTGACAGCAGGGTGACAGCAAAAAACACTATACCGTTGTGTTCCGCTGTACTCAATGGAACGGAATCCCCTTTATTTGCTAGCGCGGGCCTTTGTTTGCGAGCTGTTTTTTGACCCTCCTAAGGGGAAGGTTGCAGGTTCGAACCCCGCCTGGGACACCACCTCTTCAAAAAACAAAAAGCCCCGTCGCACTTACTCGTGCGGCGGGGCTTTTTGCGTTGGAGCGCTGGCGAGCTTTACAGCAACTCCGAGCGGCGCAACGCCTCGATGGTTTCAATCAGGTCGTCGTACGCCACTGGTTTACCCAGATGCTGATCGAACCCGGCTTCACGGGACTTCTGCATGTCGCTCTGAGTGCCATAACCGGTGAGGGCGATCGCCGGTACGTGTTTCGCCAGCGGCAGCTTGCGCAGTGCAGCCATCAGTTCATAGCCGGTCATGACCGGCATGCCGAGGTCGGAGATGATCAGGTCGTAGCGCGTGTTCTCAGCGTCTTTCAGCGCTGCCACGGGATGGTCGAAGGCCGTCACATCGGCATCTTCCATTTCCAGGAGCATTTTCAAGGTCTCCAGCACTTCCGGCGAGTCGTCGACCAGCAGAATGCTCAAGCCCGCCAGCTTGCCCGACTCCGGTTCTGCCGAGGGCTGCTCCGCGGTTTCTACGGTTTCGGTTGCCAGCGGCAGGCATACGGTGAACGTGCACCCGGCGCCCAGGCCCGGTGAGGCGACCCGTACTGTGCCGTGTTGCGCCTCGGTCAGTTGCCGTACCAGCGACAAGCCAATGCCCAGTCCTTCGCGTTGATGATTGGTGTGCTGCTTTTCCGCCTGGCCGAACAGGTCGAACACGTGTTCGAGATTTTCCGCCGCGATACCGACGCCATTGTCCCTGACGTTGAGTTGAGCCATTCGCCCGCTTCTGCTGGCAATCAATTCGATGCGTCCGGTCGGCGGGGTGAATTTCAGCGCGTTGTTCACCAGATTCCAGATGATCTGTTCGACGCGGGTCGGATCGGCATGGATGAACAGCGACTCTTCGGGCAGTTGCAGGTCGATGTGGGTTGCATGCTGTTCATTCAGCACGACCGTGTGGATGTCACGCAGCACGGCGCTCAGGTCGACGCGGGCCAGTTGCAGCTTGAGTTTGCCGGTGCGTACGCGAGCCACGTCGAGCAAGTCGTCGATGATCCGCGCCTGGCTGTTGACGGCATCGCAGATGGTATTGACCGCTTTGGTCGCCGGTCCGGCGGTGCGGATCATTGGCAAACGGCGCAACAGTTCGGCGTTGAGCTGGATCAGGTTGAGCGGATGCTTGAGTTCGTGGGACATGACCGCAAAGAACTCGTCGCGCAACGACACCGTGTTGCGTGTCTGGGCCAGTTCCTTGCTTTGCTCGTCCTGCGCGCGTTTATGCCCGGTAAGGTCGCGGGCAATCTTCACATAACCCTGCAAGTAGTCGCCGCTGAGCAACGTGACTTCGCCGCTGCAGAAAAACCGGCTGCCGTCCTTGCGTACGTGCCAGCGCTCGTCCTGAGCGCGCCCGTGCTGACGAGCCGTGGACAGTTCGTTTTCAGCCATGCCGGCAGCACGGTCTTCGGCTGTGAAGATGAAATCGTAGTACTGACCTTCGGCCTCGTTTTTGCTGTGGCCAAAGATCAGTTCAGCGCCTTTGTTCCAACTGGTGATCGCACCCATTTCATCGAGGATGATAATCGCGTAATCACGTGTACTCTCAGCGACCAGTCGCATGCGTTCTTCGCCCAGGCGCAGCTCTTCCTCGGCTTCGCGGCGTTTGCTGATGTCGATGAAGGTCAACACGGTGCCGTCGATGTGGTCTTCGCTGGAGCGATAAGGCAGCAAGCGGGCGATGTACCAGCGGTTATCGGTACTGTTGACCTCGCGTTCGATCATGTTCAGCGATTCGAACACTTGCGCCGCGTCCTCGGTCATCGCCGGGTAATTCAGGCGATGGGTGATATCCAGCAGTGAACGGCCGGTGTCTACCGGCAACATGCTGAAGATGTCGGTGGCGCGCGGCGTGAACCATTTGATGCGCATGCTGCGATCGACGAACACCGTAGCAATGTCGGTAGAAGCGATCAGATTGGTCAGATAATCGTTGATCTTGTCGGTTTCTTCGACTTTGGTCTTCAGCTCGTAGTTGACCGTCAACAGCTCTTCATTGATTGACTGCAACTCTTCCTTGCTGGTCTCGAGCTCTTCGGTGGCCGAGCGCAGTTCTTCGTTGATCGCCTGCATCTCCTCGTTGGAAGCCTTGAGCTCTTCGCTGGAGATTTCCGACTGTTCGATGGTGTCCTGCAAATGTAATTTGGTGCGTTGCAGCTCACGTTCCAGATTCGAGAGCACCTGGCTTTCAGTCTGCAGCACCGTGGTCAGCGCCTGCTCGTGCGCGTCGATCTCTGTTTCATCGAAGGTCACCAGCACGCACTCGCTGTCGAAGTCGTCGTCCTTGTACGGCTGCGCAATCAGTGTGATGCGGTACTGGCGCTCCTCGCGCTTGAGCAGCACTTCACGCGAGCGCACGGTGAGGTTGCTTTGCTGCACCTGGAACAGCGTCGTGCGGATTTCCAGGCGCAGCTCCGGCAGGATCAGCGTCAGCAAGTTGCGTGACAGCTCGCCGCCGACATGCCGCAGGAAGCGCCCGGCGGCTTCGCTCATATGCAGGATATCGGCATTGGTGTCGACGATAATGCTCGGCGGGGCGAAGCGTTCTATGGCGCGGCGGTGGATATCGGCAAACGACAGCTTGACGGGCTCGATGGCTTTCGATAGCGGTCGGGAAACGCTGGTGCGCATATAACCGCCACGCGGCATGGTCGGGGTGCGGCGGCTGTTCGCGGTACCGGTCTTGGCGCGGAAGATGCGGTTGCGCTTGTCCACTGGCGCGAACAGTTCATGGCAGGCATCGGCGCTTTCCGAGGTGCCGAGAAACAGGAAACCACCCGGTCGCAGGGCAAAGTGGAACATCTGCAGGATTTCCCGCTGCACCTCGCGATCCAGGTAAATCAGCAGATTGCGGCAAACGATCAGGTCGATCTGCGAGAACGGCGGATCGGACAACAGGCTGTGCTTGGCAAACAGCACTTTCTCGCGGATTTCCTTGCGGATCCGGTAGTGGTCATCGTCTTTGACGAAATAGTGCCGAAGGCGTGTTGGCGGTACGTCGGTGACGATGGCTTGCGGATAGGTGCCGGCGCGGCCGGTGGTGATCGCGCGTTCGTCGATATCGGTGGCGAACACTTGCAGGTTGGCCTTGCTGCTTTGTACCTGCATCTGATCATCGAGCAGGATTGCCAGGCTGTAGGCTTCTTCGCCGGTCGAGCAGCCGGCAGACCAGACGCGCAATTCTTCTTTTTCCGACGAGTCGGCAACCGATTGCACCAGTTGCGGCAGCACATCGCGCTCAAGGGCTTCGAAGGCTTCGCGGTCACGGAAGAAGTTGGTCACGCCGATCAGCATGTCGCCGAGCAGGGCCTTGGATTCTTCCGGGGTGTTTTGCAGGTAGTCGTAATAGGCGCCGAGGTCAGACTGGCTGGTGACCTGCATGCGCCGCTCGATGCGGCGCAGCACGGTGGCGCGCTTGTAGTGTTTGAAGTCATGGCCGGTGCTGCTGCGCAGGTACAACAGGATTTCATGCAGGCGTTGTTCGGCGATCGACGCTTCGTGTTCGTTTGCAGGCTTCAAGGCTTTCAGGTCGGGATCATTGGCGCTGGGTAATTTGATGTTCTGAGAGTTGCGCCACAGCTCCATCAGTTTCTGCGGCATCTCGACCACTGGCAGTATCAGATCGACCATGCGCGTCTCGATCGCGGCGCGCGGCATGCCGTCGAACTCGGCATCTTCCGGCACTTGTACCAGCGTCACGCCACCCTGTTCCTTGATTCGCGACAAGCCCACCGCACCATCGGAACCGGTGCCTGAAAGCACCAGGCAAAAAGCCCGCTCGCGATGCACATCGGCCAGATCGCGGAAGAACAGGTCGATGGCAGTGTGGCGCGCTTGCGGTGAGCCAGCGGGGCTGACGCGCAGGTAGCCGTCATTCATCGTCAGCGAGTGCGCCGGAGAAATCACGTACACGCAGTTCTTTTCGATCGGCACCGGCTGCGTCACTTGCAGCACCGGCATGCGCGTCGATTCCTGAATGATCTGGTCGGCGATGCTCTGGTGATCGGGCGACAGGTGCAAAATGATCACGAACGCCATGCCACTGTCCTTCGGCATATGCTCGAAAAACAGCTTGATCGCTTGCAGGCCGCCCGCCGAGGCGCCGATGCCCACCACGGGGAAATTCAGGTGGCTGGGTGTCAGGTCCTTGCGTTCGGGCGCAGAGGGCGAGGCAGGGGTTTTCGAGGTCATCACTTCGGCCTTTTTTGTGGCGGTACAAGCGTATCGCGGACGTCCGGGGGCGCAGGTAATTGAGCAGAATAAACCTCATTTGCGAATCTGCCTGCACTTTTGAAGGACAAATGTGCTGCCTGTGTTTTTGACATCCGGTGATTGGCAACCGTGCCGATTAATTTTCCGGTGTGATGATCGGTGGTCAGTCGTCGTTGATTTCGACTTTGCCAAGGCTCCCACTGACATCGGTTACATGCCGACGGCCGAAGACTTCGTAAGTAGTCCCGCTCGCCTCGACGCCCGGTTTGCGCACGGCCAGTTGGGCGAATAACCCCGTCTTTTCGCTGTAACTGCCGAACCAGTCAATCAGCGCCCCGATGTAGCATTCGCCGCCGATCATTACCGGCAAATCGGCAATCTTTTCGATGGTGTAGTGCCCTGGACCGTAGCTGTAGTAATCGTCGCCTCCGGCACCCGTGGGAGGAATAGGGCAAAGGGGCGCGTTAGCGGTTGATTCCGATGCGACTTTCATTACCTGAGTGATGGCGTGTTCGAGTGCCCCTTGCAGATCCGCGTCAAGCTCATAGGTGCTGGTGCCATCCTCTTTATGTTGAGTCGTGGGCACCTGCAGGGCGTAAGCGTAACGCACGGACACCGTCGGTACCTGACGGTTGATCTTCAGCGGATTGAGCAGGTACAGATTGTCGACACCGTAGGCGCCGTTTCGGTAGGCGGCATAGATTCTGTCGTGAAGCTTGATCCAGCTGATTGCCTGATTAGCGCCACGGTCGTTGGTGTAAAACAGCGAGCTTTCCGGCTCGACCGATCTCTTGACGAACCGCTCGCCCGTGCGGCGCCAGGTTTCCACGTAGGTGAACAAGCCGGTGCCGCCTGCGTATGTGTCGACGATAAGGTCGCGCTGGCCATCATTGTCCAGATCCAGCAGTGCGTAGGAAGACCGTCCGGTCTCGGCGGCGCCGTCGATGCTTGAGGCGTTCAATGCTTTCCATTCGTCCTCGCTCACGCCTTTGGGACGCGACTTGGGGAAGTTGGTTTGCTCGCCGTAGCTGTCGACTGGATCGCCCGCGAACGATGTCTGCGAAGACTCGAAAGCCCGTGCGGCCAAGGCATGTTCCAGCGCAAATTCCGGGTGGTTTTTGCTCTCGGCACGAATGCTTTGTTGCAGATCGTTCATCGCTTGAACATCCACGGTGTCCGGCTGCCACGCCACGGCTTGTGTCCACTGTGCCTTTAATATCTGCAGTCGCTGGCGGTAGCTGCCATCCAGGCAAGCGACATCGTCCGCGCAGGCGTTGCGGGTTTTCAGCCAGGCGCGCTGGGTGCGCTTGAGTTCAGGTTGCCCCGCTGTGGCAGTTGTCATCAGTTGGCGATACAGCGTGCCCATCTGCGCGTCTAGCTCATACAGCGATTTATTCGCGCAAATCATGTTTTCCACGTCGTTCGCCGCTTTTTTGCAATCCATCGCCGCCGCTGTCGCTTGCTGGATAAAGACAAGCAAACACGCTGACAGGATGTAGCGTCCCTTGATGTACACGATTCAGTCCTTATGCAAATCCTTGAGCAGGCGCGCAGAGTAATACTCCAGGCAACATTCTTGAAGCACCACCCTCAGGCCTGGGCATTTTTGGCCGATAACCCGAACGGTGAGTTCAGACTCCAGCGAAATCGCTTGATGGCGCATGGCCTCCAGCTATCATCTGCGCGCCTGAAATCGCCTCGGTTCGTTTTCTTCAATTGCCTGGAAATCCTCGATGTCGTCGTATCACCAAAAAAGCTTTCTGATCGTCGATGATTTTTCCGATTTCCGCAGTTCCGTGCGTTCGATGTTGCGTGAGCTCGGCGTCAAGGATGTCGATACTGCCGACACTGGCGAGCAGGCGCTGAAGATGTGCTCGCAGAAGTCCTACGATTTCATTCTTCAGGACTTCCACCTCGGCGACGGCAAGAAGAACGGCCAGCAGGTGCTCGAAGACCTGATGTCGGAAAAGCTCATCAGCCACGAAGCCGTTTTCGTCATGGTCACCGCCGAGACCAGTCAGGCGATGGTGCTCAGTGCGCTGGAGCATGAGCCGGATGCGTACCTGACCAAGCCGTTCAACCGTTCCGGGCTGGCCCAGCGCCTTGAGCGTCTGGAGCAACGCAAGACGTTGCTCAAACCGATTCTGCAGGCCCTTGATCGCGGTAAGCCGGTCGAGGTGCTCAATGCCTGTATTGCCCTGTGCAAACAGGACATCCGCTATTCGCCGCTGTGCCTGCGCTACCGCGCCGATGCGCTGCGCGACATGAATCAGAACGAAGCGCTGGAGCGACTCTACGACGGCATCATTGCCGACCGTCCGTTGCCGTGGGCCTTCGCTGGATTGGGCAAGTTGCTGTTCAAACGCGGGCAGGTCTCGCAGGCCAAAGAGGTCTATGAAAAGGCCTTGAAAGTGTTCCCGATGATGCCGGCGCTGTATGACGGCATGGCTGATGTGCTGGTGGCCGAAGGCGACAGCAAAGGCGCGCAGCGGGTGCTCGAAGAAGCGATCCGTCTGTCGCCGCTGGCGGTGCGCCGCCAGGCTTTGCTCGGCAAATTGGCCATGGCCAACGAAGATTTCGAAACCGCCTCGCGTGCTTATCGTCAGGCCGTGGCGCAGGGCGCGCAGTCGCGTTTCAAGGACCCGGAAAGCAATCTCGGCCTGGCGCACGCGCTGATCAGCAAGGGCAGCGATCGCGGCCTCGACACGCGCACGCGGCTGGAGATCAACACCACCCTCAGCGCCGTGGCTAAAGAAAACCCGAGCGATCCCGGCCTGCAAATTCGCGCGCGGCTGATGAAGGCCACCAGCCTGTTGCTCAACGACGCCGAAACCGCCGACAAGCTCACCGAACAAGCACTGATGCGCCTCGATGGCATGGAGCAATTCATGAGCCCCGAGGCGGCGTTGCTGGTGGCCAAGCAGTTGCAGATGCTCGGTCAGGCCGAGGCGGGCACTTCGATGCTCAAGAGCTGCGCGGAGATTTACGGTGATGACCCGGCGGTGATGAAAGACATCGCCAAGCTCACCGACGATCCGACCATTCTCAGCTCGAGCAACGCTGCGGCCGATCTCAACCGCCAGGGCGTGCGCGTGTACAAGACCGGCAATCTGGTCGAGGCCCGCGAGGTGTTCCGCAAGGCGCTCAAGCTGCAACCGAAAAACATCAGTATTGCGCTGAACCTGGCCCAGTCGCTGCTGCACGGCACCGACACCAGTGTGCCGTCGGCGGAGCTGGAAGAATGTCGGGCCTGCCTGAAACTGGTGGGCCTGATGCCCGACACCGACGCGCGGTTTGCGCGTTATCAGAAGCTGAAAAGCAAGGCGTTTGGCGAATGAACCCAATTGATCCGGCGCTGGATTTTTCCACGGTGATTGCCTCCACCGTCCACGACATGAAGAACTCCCTGGCCATGCTGATGCAGGCGCACAGCCAATGGCTCGCGCGTCTGCCCAAAGAGCTGCGCGACGGCTCGGAGCAGGGCGTGATCGACTTCGAGTTCGCCCACCTCAACGGCATGCTCGTGCAGTTGCTCGGGCTCTACAAGCTCGGCGTCAACCAGTTGCCGCTACAGCCGGCCTATCACGAACTCGACGATTTCATCGAGGCGCAACTGGCCGCGCATCAGGAAGTGTTTGCCAGTCGCGGCATCATCGCCACCTATGAAGTCGATCCGTTGAGCCCGCTGGGTTTCTTCGATCGCGAGCTGATTGCCTCGGTGCTCGGTAACTGCATCAACAATGCGATCCGTTACGCCCGCGAGTCGCTGCTGATTACCGTCAGCGACGAAGCCGGGCAACTGGTGCTGAGCATCAATGACGATGGCGACGGTTATCCAGCAGAGATGCTCGAGCGTCAGGCCGATTATGTCCAGGGCATCAATCACAGCAGCGGCAGCACCGGGCTGGGACTGTATTTCGCCAATCGCATCGCCGCGCTGCATCAGCGCAACGGCGTGGAAGGGCGCACCGAGATCAGCAATGGCGGGCCGTTGGGTGGTGGGGTGTTCAGCCTCTACTTGCCCTGAGGTCTGGTGTAGGAGCTGCCGAAGGCTGCGATCTTTTGATTTTAAAAAGCAAGATCAAAAGATCGCAGCCTCGTTGCACTCGTCAGCTCCTACGGCTCCTGCACAAGATCGGGATTTTTGTGGGCGCTGCTTGATATTCCGAACAGGCGAAGCCTATTTTGTCCGGGTCGCCGTTCGCGGCTCGCACAATAACAAGGATTGCGTCATGACAACCGATGGCCAGGGTTCACTCGCGCAGCGATTGACCGGCATTGATGAGATTGAATGTGTCACCCCGGATCTGAACGGTGTGCCACGGGGCAAGGTGATGACCGCCGAGGGTTTTATCGAAGGGCGGCGTTTGCAGTTGGCGCGGGGTGTGCTGCTGCAATGCATCATGGGCGGCTATCCGCCGGCGCGGTTCTACGGCAGCGATGACGGCGATCTGGCGCTGGTCGCCGATCCTGTGCAGATTCACCGTTTGCCCTGGAGCGACGAGCCGCGTGCCATGGCGATTTGCGACGCCGACGAACTGAGCGGGGGGAGCTCAAGTCTCTCGACCCGTGGCCAGCTCAAAGCGGTCATCGCCCGTTACGCCGCGCACGGTCTGGCGCCGGTGGTGGCGACCGAACTGGAATTTTTTGTCTTCGCACCGAACACCGATCCGACTCAGCCGTTCCGTCCGCCGGTGGGCCTCGACGGCCGCCGCGAGGATGGCCAGTCGGCGTTCAGCGTCAGTTCCAACAACGGTCTGCGGCCGTTCTTCAGCGAAGTGTATAAATGCATGGCGGCCCTCGGCCTGCCGCGCGACACCTTCATGCATGAAATGGGCGTCAGCCAGTTCGAGATCAATCTGCTGCACGGCGACCCGCTGCTGCTTGCCGATCAGACGTTCCTGTTCAAACACCTGCTCAAGGAGGTCGCGCTCAAGCATGGCCTGAGCGTGGTGTGCATGGCCAAACCGCTGGCGCATACGCCGGGCAGCTCGATGCATATTCACCAGAGTATCGTTGAGATCGGCAGCGGCAAGAATGTCTTCACTGACTCGAACGGCGAGCCGACGTCGATGTTCCGCCACTTCATTGGCGGGCAACAGGCAGGCCTCGCCGATTTCACCGCACTGTTTGCGCCGAACGTGAATTCCTATCAGCGCCTGTGTCATCCGTACGCGTCGCCGAACAATGCCTGTTGGTCCCATGACAATCGCGCCGCTGGCTTGCGTATTCCCGCCAGCTCGCCGGTCGCACGTCGGGTCGAAAATCGTCTGCCGGGCGCCGACGCGAATCCGTATCTGGCCATCGCCGCCAGTCTGGCTGCGGGTTTGCATGGCATCGAGCAGGAACTGGAGCCGAGCGCGGCAATCCAGGGTGAGTTCGCCGTGCCGGATAATCTGGCCTTGCCGTGTACCTTGCACGCCGCGCTGGAGCGTCTGAAACGTAGCCAGTTGGCGAGGGAACTGTTCGGGTCGGAGTTCATCGAAGGCTACATCGCTTCGAAGACCATGGAGTTGACCAGCTTCTTTGATGAAATCACTCCCTGGGAGCGCCGTGTGCTGGCCGCCCAGGCCTGACGTATCGCTGCTGCCGGGCAGTCGTTCTGACCGCCCGGTATTTACTGCAAGGAGCCGCTCGGAACGCCGATGCGCCAAATCTGGAAATCCTTTCGAGCGCTGTATTTCGCCTCGCTGATGATGTTGATCGGCTCAGGCCTTCTTTCTACTTATCTGGCTTTGCGTCTGGCTGCCGACAACGTCGACGGGCTGTGGGTCGGTGCGCTGATGGCGGCCAACTATTTCGGTCTGGTGCTGGGCGGCAAGATCGGCCATCGCCTGATTGCCCGGGTCGGGCATATCCGTGCCTATTCGGCGTGTGCCGGGATCGTTGGCGCGGCGGTGCTCGGCCATGGACTGGTGGACTGGCTGCCGGCGTGGCTGGTGCTGCGGACGATCGTTGGTCTGGGCATGATGTGTCAGTACATGGTCATCGAGAGCTGGCTCAACGAGCAGGCCGATGCCAATCAACGCGGGCTGGTGTTCAGCGGTTACATGATCGCCTCTTATCTGGGCCTGGTGCTGGGCCAGCTGATTCTGGTCATGCACCCCGGCCTCGGCCTGGAACTGCTGATGCTGGTGGCGCTGTGCTTTGCCCTGTGTCTGGTGCCGGTGACGCTGACCCGACGGATTCACCCGGCGCCCCTGCACCCGGCGCCGATGGAGCCGCGCTTCTTTATCAAACGGGTGCCGCAATCGCTGAGCACGGTGCTCGGCGCCGGTCTGATCATCGGTTCGTTCTACGGTCTGGCGCCGCTGTATGCATCGCAACAGGGGCTGACGACCGAGCAGGTCGGTCTGTTCATGGGTAGCTGCATTTTTGCCGGTCTGCTGGTGCAGTGGCCGTTGGGCTGGTTGTCCGACCGTTATGACCGCGCGCTGCTGATACGCTGCTTTGCCGGGTTTCTGGCCGTGGCGGCGCTGCCGTTGGCGATCATGCCGCAGGTGCCGCTGGAGGTGCTGTTCGTCGTCGGTTTCTTCTGTTCGCTGGTGCAATTCTGCCTGTATCCGCTGGCGGTGGCGTTTTCCAACGACCACGTCGAAGGCGATCGCCGCGTGTCGCTGACCGCCATGCTGCTGGTGACTTACGGCGTCGGCGCGAGCATTGGGCCGCTGCTCGCGGGCGTGCTGATGAAGTTTCTCGGCAGTCAGAGCCTGTATGCGTTCTTCAGTTTCTTCGCGTTGGTGCTGGTCTGGCGGATTCGTCCGAAAGCAGTGACCAACCTGCACCAGGTCGACGACGCACCGCTGCATCACGTGGCAATGCCGGACAGCATGTCGAGCTCGCCGCTGGTGGCGGCGCTTGACCCGCGTGTTGATGAGCAGGTGGTGCAGGAGCAGATGGTCCAAGACCCGGCGCCGGTCACTCCTGAGCCTGAGCCTGAGCCTGAGCCCGAAGCGCAGCCGGAAGCAGTCGTTGAAACCGAACTGGACAGCGGCAATGACGATAAGCCTGCGCCGGATATCAGCGGTGGCAGGCCCTGAATCGAAGGTAAACATCGGCGCATAAAAAAGGGCAGTCCTGTGCGGGACTGCCCTTTTTATTGGTCACTGCGACTCAGAGATCGTCTTTGTCGAAACGCCGTGCTTCACGCTGCAACTGGTAAACGAAACGCTCGACGTTGCGCGCAGCCTGGCCACTGATGTTGTGGAAGCGCAGACCGGCGAAGGTGATGTTGAGTTTTTCTTCGAAATGCAGATAGCGCAGTTCGACCGATGTTGGCTGGTTGCCGAACAGCGGCGGGGCGATCAGGCGATCGTAGACCTGGCCCAGTTGCAGGCGATCAGTGATGTCGCCTTCGAAGCGGAACTTGCAACCGGTCGCAGAAATATCCAGCAGCTTGCCCTGCAGAGGAACCTTGAGCTTTTCGCCGCCCAGTTCAACGCTGACCAGATCGGTGAGCTTCAACGCAGCGCGGAAGGCGTTACGGCGCTGGTGATAGACCACTTCGCTCGGCAGGTCGCCGGTGTAGAAACGGTCGCCGTCGGATTCTTCGATGTTCAGCGTGCCGTTGCATTCCCAGGCGATGCGCACGCCGTCATGAAAGCCTTCGACCTTGAACGGTTCGCCAGCCTGGAGGAAGCGCTCTCCATCGCGCGGGATCATTTCGTCCAGCGCGATCGTTGCGGTTTCGCGGTCAACCTTGATCAGGTAACTCTGAAAACGCTGGCTGCGTTCGTGGAAGGTGATGATCAGCGGATCGTGGCTGTCTTGCAGCTGGCGCAGGTTGCTGGAGATTTCCAGTGGCGTGGTGAGCACCTTCGGAGGCTGCGGAGCATCATCCGCGCTTAGGGTGTTGGACACGGTTCTTCAATCTCCAGACAAAATAAGACGACTGGCCAGTATTTTGCCAGCATGTTGCGCAAGTGGATAGTGCAGGGCCAGCGAATGGCTCATGCCTGGCTGAGCGTTCGCGGCTTGACCGGTTTGGCAAAGGTCCCGCTGGCGTCGTAAAGCGCTGGCGGCTCACCGCCGGTGAGGATCTTCAGCTGATTGGCCGTGGTCGCCTGCTGGATCTGGATCGACTGGCCATTCTTGACGTTGGCAGCCTGGCACTGGGCGATCAGCGCGGTCAGGGCATCGCCCTGGGTCAGCAACTGGTCGCCAATGCTCGACTGGCTGGCCAGTTGCTCAAGACCTGTGCGATCGGTCGGCAGGTTGAGGCTGGCGAGGATTTCGCTTCGCTTGCGGCCATGCTGCTCGAGCAGAATGATCAACGCTTGCTTGGTCGCCAGAATTTCTTCCAGCAACGGCATGTCGCGACCATGCAAAGCGAGGGATTCGGTTTGCAATAACTCCAGCAATTGTTGCGCTGGAGCAAAGTCGTCGTTGATCAGTTGCAATAAGTTAGTGTCGTGCATGGCTGGCCTTGGGGTTTAAGCGTCCAAAAGCCTGGCGCCGGCAAAAGCCTAGCGCTGGGCTTCGAAGTTGAGCAGTTTGCTGGCTACACGGTTGCTGTCGACTTTATAGCTGCCATCGGCAATCGCGGCTTTCAACTCGGCCACACGGGCTTTGTCGACAGCAGGCTGATCGCGCAGCTTGTCAGTGACCTTCTGCAACTGTTGAGCCTCATTGCTGAGGTGTACCGACTCCCCGCTTTTGGCGACATTGGCCTGATCGGCCTGGGTATTCAGCGGCGCGGAGGGGCTGTTTTCAGCGCTTTCCTTGGCGTTGCTGGTACGTGTGCTGCCGGTTAGTGACGAGGAACTGTTCAATCGGTTGAAATCGATAACCATGATAAAAAACCTCTGGGAATTTGGACGCTTGCCATGTTTTCGGCTATCCCCTGAAAAACTTTAGGCCCAATCAACCATAAGCTTGCATGCGCCGTTGCGAGACCTGCTGCGGCACAGTTTAGGGAAGCGACGGGATCGGCGCCAGTTTTCTCCACGAGGCTTTTACATGGCCACTTCGACCTGTCCCGGCGCAATCACCTGCGCCTTGATAACTCTTTGAGAATTAAGGTTTTTTACTCGAATCTGTTCTTTCATGCCGCCATTGGAGAGCGCTTCCCCCGGCATGCGTACGGCAAGGGTGCCGCTGCGCGCAGTGATCACCACCTGGTCACCCTTGCGCACCACTTCGGCCTGTTCCAGATGCACCAGGGTGATGACCTGATCGGCGACCGTTGGTCGGGTAAGTTTCTGCCCGATCGCTTCGTCGACCGAGGTCAGGAAACCCTGGTTGATCGTGCTGACGTCGCGCTCGCGCAAGGTCACATCCTGCGGCTCGATAATGCCGGCGCGTTTCAGCGGACGAGTGGTCGTCACGATCTCGCGAAACAGGCGGACTTGAGCGGGTACGAACACCGTCCAGGGCGAACTGCCTTCGCAGCGAACCTTCACCGTAACGCGGCCCAGCGGGCGTGCCGGGCTCTCCAGCGTGGCTGTCAATTCCTTGTCGCACATGGGCATGCGCATGCGCGGGTCGAGCTGGTTGACTTCGATTTCGTAGCGGCCTTCGGTTTGACTGGAAGCCAAATAGTCTTCTACGGTGAATTCAAGAAAGCCCTGAGTCACGCCGATAAGCATATCAGGCAAGGTAACCGCATCTGCATGGGCAGGACTGCCAGCAAGCAAGCAGCAAACGGCGGACACCGCGCAAAGCCCTTTGCGAAGGGAGGATGTCAGGCGTCGGGAAAATGTCGTTTGAGCGTTCATACGAGTTAAAAAGCAAGCGCCGTGCCGTTTAGCAATGAATGTGCGTCGCAACAACACTTGGCGTTGGT
>Ga0308163_10001265_pt1 | contig 29257 bp, 24 predicted proteins | sample PhyTR1_FD_201037 | JGI IMG/M metagenome (GOLD analysis project Ga0308163, IMG submission 201037) | Phyllosphere microbial communities from UC Gill Tract Community Farm, Albany, California, United States - DLSLT.R1 | ecosystem: Host-associated > Plants > Phyllosphere > Unclassified | place: USA... | reverse complement strand
GTCGCCCGGCCGGCCGACGCTCTGGTGCTGCGCACGGCCCCGCCGGTCGCCGGCGGCACTGCCGTGGCGCCTGCTGCGGGCCAGGCGCCGGCTGCCACGGTGTTGCCGACCCTGCATTCCGATGCGCCCTGGGCCGTCCGGCCCAGCCTGGCGCGGCTGCTCAGCCAGCCGTCGGCGTCGGCGCTGGCGCATGCCTCGGCGGTGGCTGACGGCCCCATCCTCGGCGCCGGCCTGGGCACGACGCTGCTCGGCGCGGGTGTCGAAGAACTCAACGCCGCCCAGGTCTTCGCGCAGGAGAGCCTGTGGTTCGAACAGGCCGCGGCGCACGGCGCCGATCCGCTGGACTGGCGCCTGCGCCAACTGCCCGCCGGTACCGGTGCCGCCCTGGCCCGGCGCGTCGCCGACAGCGCCGGCTGGCGCGACGGCCCCCTGCCGCCATCCGCGGACGGCGGCCTGCGCGGGCGCGGCTTCGCCGTCGCACGCCTGGAGCGGCCGGCCGAAGACGGCCAGCCCGAAATCGTGTGGAGCGCCTGGGTGGCCGAGGTGTCGGTCCATCCTCGGACCGGCGAGGTCGAGGTGCTGCGGGTGGTGGCCGGCCAGGACAGCGAGAGCCTGCGCCCCGCCGATCCCGCCACGGTGACCTCCGCCCCGCCCGAACTCCCCGCACCGGACCCCCTGCTGCTGGCCGACACCCGCCATCTCTTCCGCCGATCCGAGGCCTTCGACGACTGGCAGGATCCGGCGGCGGAGGGCGGCACGCCCCGCTCCGACCTCGGCACGCCGGCCGCCGACGCACTGGCGCATGGGCGCCTCGCCGCCGACGGCGTGCTCACCCTGCCCGCCGCCGCGGCCATCGCCAACGCCATCCACGACGCCACCGGCGTGCGACTGCGCCAGGTGCCTTTCGACACCGAACAACTGCGCCTGTCGCTGGCCGGCCGCCGGCCGCAGCGCGCCCCGGGTCTGCTGAACCGGGGAGCCACCTGGCTGGCGCTGGGAGCGGCGGGCGTCGCGGGGCTGGCTGCCACCGCCTGGCCGGTGAAGCCGGCCCTGCCGCTCACCTCCGGCCCCGACGTGTCGGTGTATTCGCCGCAAGCCATCCAGCGGGGCCGACTGGTCGCTGCGGCCGGCGACTGCGTGGTCTGCCACACGGCGCCCGGCGGACGCCCCAACGCGGGGGGCCTGCCGCTGGAAACCCCCTTCGGCACCATCTACTCGACCAACATCACGCCCGACCTGCAGACCGGCATCGGCCGCTGGTCCCTCGCCGCCTTCGAGCGCGCCATGCGCCACGGCATCCACCAGGACGGCCGTCACCTGTACCCCGCGTTTCCCTATACCGCCTTCGCCAGGATGAGCGACGGCGATATCCAGTCGCTCTACGCCTACCTGATGTCGGAGGCGCCGGTGGCGGCCGTGGCCCCGCAAACCCGGCTGGCCTTTCCGTACAACATCCGCGCTTCCCTCGCCGGCTGGAACCTTCTGTTTCACGACGCCACGCCTTACAAGGCCGATCCCGCGCGCACCGCCGAATGGAACCGCGGCGCCTATCTGGTGGAAGGCGCCGGCCATTGCTCGGCCTGTCATTCGCCGAGAAACGCCCTGGGCGCAGAAAAACCGGGTCTGCAGAATTACCTCGCCGGTGGCGAGGCCGAAGGCTGGACCGCACCGCCGCTGAACCGCCTGGCCGGCGGCAAGACGCCCTGGAACCGGGACGAACTGCAGCAATACCTGCGCACCGGGTTTTCGCCCCGGCACGGGGTGGCGGCCGGCCCGATGGCGCCGGTGATCCACGGTTTGGCCCAATTGCCGGAAAGCGACATTGGCGCCATGGCCACCTATCTGCTCGACCTGCCGGGAAGCACGCCGGTGAAGGCAGAGGCCGCGCCATTGGCGGTGTCGGGGGCGGTGTCGGTGTCGGTGCCGGTGCCGGCGGTCGACGCACCGACGGCCTTGCGCCACCTGGGCGGCGAACGCATCTACCAGAACGCCTGCGCGGTGTGCCACGAAGCGGGCAGCGGCCCGACCTTGTTCGGCGTCAGGCCGAACCTGGCCGCCAATACCAATCTGCAGGCCGACTCTCCCGATAATCTGACTCAGACCATCCTGCATGGCATTCAGAACCCGGCGAACGGCGACCTGGGTTATATGCCCGGTTTCAAGGACAGCCTGGACGACGAGCAGATAAGCGCATTGGCCGGCTATTTGAGGCAGCGCTTCGCGCCTGAGCAAAAACCCTGGCCGGACCAGATAGACAATATCAGGAGCATGCGGGCGCAAGCCCATCCTTAGCTTTGGTACCGAAGGCTCGATTTTCCATGAGCCAGGCCGTCGGCGATCCGCACGGGTGATCGCCTGGGTATTCCACGCCCCATTTAAATAATGCGATTATCTCGCAAGCATCCAGGAAGGAATCGTTGAAATGAGCTCTGTCAAAATATCGGTCGAGAAAGGTATCCAGGCCGCCGGTGTCGGAAAGTTCCAATACCGCCTGTTCGTGATATTCGGGCTGGTCTGGCTGGCCGACGCCATGCAGGTTCTGTCCATCGGTTTCAGCGCACCGTCCATCGCCAGGACATTCGGCGTCACCGTGCCGCAAGCCCTGCAGACCGGCACATCCTTCTTCGTCGGCATGCTCATCGGCGCATTCGTGCTGGGCCGCATGGCCGACCGCATCGGGCGCCGTCCGGTGCTGATGATCGCGGTGGTCATCGACGCCCTGTGCGGCGTGGCGTCGGCCTTCGCGCCCGACCTCACCTGGCTGTTCGTCCTGCGCTTCCTCACCGGCATCGGCGTCGGCGGCACCCTGCCGGTCGACTACACCATGATGGCGGAGTTTCTGCCGAGTAATCGCCGGGGGCGTTGGCTGGTATTGCTCGAATCGTTCTGGGCATTGGGCACCATTTGCCTGGCACTGCTCGCCCTGGCTGCCGTCGCCTACGACAACGACGCCTGGCGGGTGATTTTCTTCGTCACCGGCGTGCCGGCGCTGATCGGCGTGTTTCTGCGCTTTTATATTCCCGAGTCGCCGATGTTCCTGAATCGCAACGGTAAATCGGCCGAGGCTCGCGCGGTTTTGCAAAGGGTGGCCAAGGTCAACGGCAACGACGTCGATATTCCGGAGCTGCAAGGCGAAACCGCCGCCCGCAAATCGATATTCGCGCTTTTCTCGGCCGACTTCCGCCGTCGCAGTATCGCCCTGCTCTGCGCCTGGGCGCTGATTTCCATTGCGTACTACGGCGTATTCGTTTATCTGCCGATCCGCCTGAGTTCCGAAGGTTTCGGTTTCATGCGCGGCCAGGTATTCCTGGTGATATTGGCCATCGTGCAGTTGCCCGGCTTTGCGCTGTCGGCTTACGGCGTCGAGAAATGGGGGCGCAAACCCACGCTGATCGGTTTCCTGCTGCTGAGCGCGGTCGGCGCCATGCTGTACAGCCTGGGCACCAGCCCGGTGGTGGTGATCGGCTCCACGCTCCTGATGAGTTTCTCGCTGCTCGGCACCTGGGGCGCGCTGTACGCGTTTACCCCGGAGGTCTATCCGACCGACCTGCGCGCCAGCGGCATGGGAACGGCGGGCGCCGTCGCGCGCTTCGGCGGCCTGTTTGCGCCGGCCATCATCGCGCCGGTCATGAGCACCCATTTCACGCTGGCCCTGGTGATGATTTCCACCATGCTGCTGCTGGGTGCGGTGGCGATCGCGGCGGTCAACGTGGAGTCGCGCAACCGCGCGCTCGACTAGCAAGCAGCCGGCAGCGGGCAGCCGCGATTCGGCCCCGGACCTTCCCGGTCCGTCACGGCAGGTTCGCCGCCGCTCGCGCGCGGTGCTCGCTCCAGCCGAAGAGCGGCAGGGCCGCCAGCGCCGAGCCGGCCAGCACCATGAAAGCCAGGCCGAAGCGGCCGCCCGCACCCACCACCGAATTGGCCAGCGCCGGGCTGAGCGCGGCGCCGATCCCTTGCAACGTCATGACGAAGCCGAGTCCGGTGTTGAAACAGCCGCTGCCCTGCGTGTGGCGCTGCACCAGCAGCGGCGTCGCCACCCCCAGGATGCCGGCGGCCACGCCGTCGAGCAACTGCACCGGGATGTTGTTCCACGCATCCGAAAACGCATAGGCCAGCGCGCCGCGCAGCGGCAGCACGAGGATCGCCAGGTACACGAACCAGCTCACCTCGAAACGCTTGCTGCGAGCCACCCACAGCGCCATCGGGATCATGGCGACCTGCGCCACCACCACCGCGATACCGGTCCACAGCAGCGACTCGGCGCCACCGCCCGCGGCCGCCAGGCGCTGGTTGAGCAGCGGCAGCATCGCGGCGTTGCCCAGATGAAAGAAGGCGCAGGCCAGGCCGAACAACAGCAAGGCCTGGTTGCGCCAGGGACGCGCTGCCTTCGCCTGCTCGGCGCCCCGGTCCTCGGCGCCACGGGCTGCGTCGTGGTCGATGTCGCCGGGCCGGATGGCCGATAGCGCCACCAGGGTGCCGACCGCCATGGCGGCCATCACGCACAGCATCCAGGGCGCGCCGAACCAGTAGGCCAGCAGTCCCGCCCCGACGGCCGACAGGATGTTGCCCGCATGGCTCGCCGCCTCGTTGCGCCCGGTCTGCCCTCGAAAGCCGTCCGACCGGGCCAGCCCGAGCGTGAGGGCGGCGAGCGTGGCGGCCAGCACCGCACCGGCCGCGCCGGTCACCACCTGCGTGGCGATCAGCAGCGGGCCGGACAAGGTGGTGAAGGCCACCGCACTGGCGGTGGTGACGCACACGGTGGCGGCCGCCGTCATCGCGCGCTTGGCCTGCGAGCGGTCCACCCATGCGCCCACCAGCGGCGTCGCCACCACGGCGGCCAGGCCGCCGGCGGTCATGGTGTAGCCGATCCATTCCTGCTGCATCCGGTGTTGCTGCAGGTAGGTCGCCAGGAAAGGCCCCAGCCCGTCGCGCACGTCGGCCATGAAAAAGGCCATGGCGGTCAGGGCCGCCAGCGAGGCGCGGTCTCGGGAGAGGGCCGGGGCCATGGCTTGCTCAGTGGCCGGGGCCGACCGGCTTGCCGTTGACGGTGTGGGCCTCCACCACCCGGCCATGGCCGGTGAACAGCGGCCGCGATGGACCTTCCGCGTGGACCTTGTCGCCCACCTTCAGGCCCAGCCGCTCGAAGCCGTCCGGTTTGGTGTGGACGAAGTCGCCGGTGTCGAGCATGACGCCGTTGGGCACGCCGTGCCGGGCGTAGTTGAGGCGCACCACCTTGCCGGAGACATCGCCGGGCTGGTCCGGCGGGCTCTTCTCGCGCCCGTCGACCGATGCCAGCCGGGTGAGGCGGTAGACGAAATGCGCCGCTTCGCCCTTGGGTGACGGCGACTCTTCCGGTCCTTCCAGCACCACGCTCTGGCCGACGTTCAGTCGGGCCAGCTGGTCGGCGATGGCGCCGTCCTGCGGGTCGACCACGAACTGGGTCGGCAGGCCGTCGGTTTCGATCAGCACGCCTTCGATGGCGCCCTTGGGGCTGAAGATGAGTTGTTGAAAGCGGCCTTCGATGGACCACAGGTCTTGATGGGGATGCGGTTTGGGCATGATTTTTCCTTGTCGATGAAATCGTTCGGGGTTTGAAAACAGGGCCCCGGGTTCAGGGAGCCGGGGGCGCAGGCGGCATGTCGCCTGCCGGCGGCGGCGGCGGCATGCGGTCGATCGGCCCACGCGGGCCGCGCGGTCGATCGGCACCGGGGCGCGGCGGCCGGGCGGGCGGGCCGCCGGCGGCCAGCACGTCCTGCATGCGGTCGGCGCTGGAACCCATGGCGTTGGCCTCGATCGCGTTGCCGGCGGCACTGCGGCTGCCCCAGCCACGGGCGAACAGCGGGCGGCCCGGCTGCAGGGTGTCCTGCAATGCCGCTCCGATGTGCGGCGGAAAGCGCACCACCGTGCCGTTGTCCAGCAGGACACCGTTGGTGTCGCCGCGATCGGTGTACAGCAGGCGGGCGACGTTGCCGCTGGTGTTCATCGCGACGAGCGGCGCCATGGCCGACGGCTCCGGCGGCGGCGCCGCATTCCGACCTCGCATGGGAGCCGCGAGGCGCTGGGCGCCGCCCTGCCCGGCGGTGATGCCGCTGGCGCGCACCACCTGCGCGACCGGCGTGCGCCAGCCGTTCACCTCGACGGTCTCGCCGACCTTCAGTGCCAGCCGGCCGACCGGCTGCGGCGGAAAGGCGACCTGGGTGCCGTCGGCGAGCAGCAGGCCGTCCACGTCGCCGCCCGGGTTGACCAGCAGGCGCTGGATGCGGCCCGTCGCCACGGTGGCCGTGGCAGCGGATGCCATGGCCGGGTCGGCCGCCAGCGGCGGCGGCGGGGCCTGCTGCGCGAACGCGGCGGAGCCTGTGGCCAGCAGGAAGATCAGGGAGGCGGTCGCCAGGGGCTTGTGGATGTGTCGCATGGTGAATCTCCAGGTTGCGGTGCCTGAGACGTCTCACGGATCGTGCCAGGCGGAAAACCCTTGTGAATCAATGCTCTGGGTGAATCGGTCGCCCCGGGCTGTCCGTTTGCGGGTCATCCCGCCGTCCGGTTTCCGGACACTTCGACCGCCGCATGAACCTTTCCATGAGCAGTACCTTTTGTCGCAAACGCGGCGTTCGCCCACTCCAGAATCCGCCATCGCATCAAGGTTGGCCGTACCCATGAGGTCTCTTCGCAGCCAACTCGTCTTCTTCTGGGTCTTCCTGCTGGCGGTCGGCGCCGCGCTGGCCCTGCTCATGCTGTCCATGTACCGGGAAAGCGCCGGCGCCCAGGTGGCCGCCGGCACGGCTTCGACACGGCACGCCTGCCAGGCCATCAGCGCCCGTTATGCCAGGTCCGCGCCGCAGCCGGCACCGGTCGAGCCGCGCCTGGACCTGCTGCAGGTGCTGCTGCAACTGGTGCTGCTCGACGCGCCCCACGTCGAGGGCGGCGTCTGGCAGGGGTCCGGCGGCATGCTGGCGTACGCCTATCCCACCTACGAGGGCAGCGGCGTCAAACGCGACGTGCCGGTGACCGAACAGCCGCTGATCGTCGAACTCGCCCAGCAGGCCGCGCGTACCGGCCAGGTGCAGACCGACGTGGTGCGCGGCAGCCGGGAGGCGCTCATCGTCAGCGCCTGCCCGCTGGCACCGCCCGAGGGCATGCTGGCCGCCTGGACCATGACCCGCACCCATGCCGGCGCCCTGGCGGCGCAGGGCAACCTGCATGTCGCGCTGGGCGTTCTGATGCTGGCCCTGCTCGCGTCCGGCGGCTGGCTCGGGCTGATCCTGGTGCGCGGGGTGCGCCACGTCGAAAGCCTGGAAGCCCGGCTGGCCGGCGCCGGCAGCGACGAAATGCCGCGCCTGGACCGCACCGGCCTGCGCGAACTCGACCTGCTGGTCGACGCCTTCAACCGTTACCGCGAAAGGTTCGAGCAGGCGCGCACCGACCTGATGGAGGCGCTGCGGCAGCGCAGCCGCGACCAGCGCCTGACCGCCCTGGGCCGCATGACCGGCGGCATCGCCCACGAGATCCGAAACCCCATCGCCGCCATGCGCCTGAAGGCCGAAAACGCACTGGCCGCCGAGCCGGGCCGGCAGCGCCAGGCGCTGGCGACCATCGTCGATCAGGTGGACCGGCTGGACGACCTGGTGCGCAGCCTGCTGGCCCTGGTGCAGCCGGTGGTGCTGGCGCCGCGAGCGGTCGATCTGGCGGCGTGGCTGGCCGAACGGCAGGAAACGGCGGCCGCCCGCGCCGAAGCCGTCGGGGTGCGGCTGGCGGTGCATCTGGAGGGCGTGTCGCAGGCGGTTTTCGACCCGGTGCACCTGGCGCGGGCGGTCGACAACCTGCTGGACAACGCGGTCCGGCACGCGCCCCCGGGAGGCCTGGTGATGTTGAACGCGCAGGGCGCGAGCGGCCGGGCGCTTGTCATGCGGGTGTCGGACGACGGCCCCGGCGTCGATCGTTCGGTGGAAGCCTCGCTGTTCGAACCCTTCGCGACCGGCCGGGCCGACGGCACCGGCCTCGGCCTGGCGCTGGCCCGCGAAGTGGTCCTGGCCCATGGCGGGGACATCCGCTACCTCCGCGCCGAAGAGCGCAGCGTTTTCGAGCTGGAACTCCCATGGCGCGCATCCTGATCGTCGACGACGACGCCGCGTTTCGGGAATCCCTGGCCGAAACGCTGGCCGGGCTGGGCCACGAGGTGGTCGAAGCCGCCAGCGGCGACGCCGCCCTGCTGGCCCTGCGCGACGGCCGCTTCGGCGCGGTGTTTCTCGACCATCGCATGCCCGGCATGGACGGCCTGCAAACCCTCGTCGCCATGCGCGCGCAGTGGGCCCGGCTGCCTCCGGTGATCGTGTTGACCGCGTATGCGAGCAGCAGCAACACCATCGAGGCGATGCGCCTGGGGGCCTTCGACCACCTGGCCAAGCCGGTGCGCCGCGACGCGGTCATCGAAGTTCTGGGCCGCGCCCTGCGGGTGGAACCGGCGCGGGGCGGCTCGGCCTCCGACGCGCAGGACGGCGACGAACTCGTCGGCGGCAGCGACGCCATGCGCGAGGTCCACAAACGCATCGGCCTGGCGGCGGCCAGCACCGCGCCGGTGCTGGTGCTCGGTGAAACCGGCACCGGCAAGGAACTGGTCGCCCGTGCCCTGCACCGGCATTCCGACCGAGCCGCCCGGCCCTTCGTCGCCATCAACTGCTCGGCCATCCCGAAGGACCTGCTGGAAAGCGAACTGTTCGGCCATGTGCGGGGCGCCTTCAGCGGCGCGACCGCCGACCGGCCCGGCTGTTTCCGCGCCGCGCACGGCGGGGTGTTGCTGCTGGACGAGATCGGCGACATGGCGCTCGGCGTGCAGGCCAAGATCCTGCGGGCGCTGCAGGAGGGCGAGGTCACGCCGCTGGGCAGCAACCGCAGCGTGAAGGTGGATGTGCGGGTGGTCGCGGCCACCCACCGCGACCTGCCGGCCGAGGTGCGCGCCGGCCACTTCCGCGAAGATCTTTTCTATCGGCTCAACGTGCTGTCGATCCGCCTGCCGCCGCTGCGCGAGCGCCTGGCCGACATCGTCGCGCTGGCCGAGCATTTCCTGCGGCTGGCCGCCGGCCCGGAAGCGCCCAAGGTGCTGTCTTCCGAAGCCGCCCAGGCCCTGCTGCGCGCCCCCTGGCCGGGCAACGTGCGGGAGTTGCGCAACGCGATGGAACGCTGCCAGGCGCTGGTGCGGCACCGGGTGCTGTCGGCGGGCGACATCACCGGCGCCGGCGCCATGCCGGCGCATCACGTCGCGGCGACGGACTCCGTGCCCGAGGCGTGGCTGGACGACGAATTGCCGAACGCGGTCGAGAAACTGGAGCGCGCCATGATTCTCCGTGCGCTGGCCCGCGCTGCGGGCAACCGGGCGGAAGCCGCCCGGCTGCTCGGCATCCACCGGCAGCTGCTGTATCGCAAGCTCGAGCAGTACGGGATCAACAAGGCGGAATCCTGAAGATCACGGGTCGGGTCCAGCGCGGCGCCTCGCGCGCGAACCGCTGCGATTTACCGTTTGCGCGCGATCCCTCGGCCGCGCCTCAAACCGGCAGGCCCTTGGCGCGCAAGGCGGCGTCGAAGCGCTCCGGGTCGGAGGTGCCGGACTGGTTCTGGGCGCGGATCTTCGCCTCTTTTTCCAGGTGCGCGCGGGTCTTGCCGAGCACATCCGCAGCCTCGGCGGCCGGGATGGCGATGACACCGTCGGCGTCGCCCACCACCAGGTCGCCCGGCTGCACCACCAGGCCGGCGACGCAGACCGCGACGTTGATCTCGCCCGGGCCGTCCTTGCTGGGGCCGCGATGGGTGTGGCCGCGGGCGAAGATCGGCATGCCGTCCTCGGCCCACTCGGTCAGGTCGCGCACCGCACCGTCGATCACCAGCCCTGCCAGCCGTTTGGCGACGCAGGTGGTGCGCATCAGGCCGCCGACCAGCGCCTGCGACACGTCGCCGCCGCCGTCGATCACCAGGACGTCGCCCGGCTGCACCATCATCAGCGCCTTGTGGATCATCAGGTTGTCGCCCGGGCGCACCCGCACGGTGACCGCCGGTCCGCACAGCACGGTGTCGAGCCGCGCGTGGTACTGGCGCAGGCCGACGGTGCCGATGTTGCGGCTCATCGAGTCGCCGATGGCCGCGGCGGGCATGCTGCGGAAAGCCTCCACCACCGCGGGGGCGGGGCCGTCCACGCGGGGGTTGATGCGGTAGCCGGGGGGCCATTGCTTCGGGTCGGTGCTCATCGAAAAGTCTCCTGGAATTTGCGGTTCAGACGGTGGCGCCGAGCACCTGCGGATTGACGCAGGCGGCCGCGTCGGCCGGCGCGCCCTGCAGCCAGCCCAGCACGTTGCGCACCGCGCCGGTCGCCATGCCGGCGAGCGCGGCCGGGGTGGAGCCGCCGACATGCGGCGTCAGCACCACGTTGGGCAGCGCGGCGAGTTCGCTGCCGGCCGGCAGCGGCTCGGCGGCCATGGTGTCCAGCCCGGCGGCGTAGAGGCGGCCCGAGCGCAGCGCGGCGATCAGGGCCGGCTCGTCCACCACCTCGCCCCGCGCGGTATTGAGCAGGATGGCGGCGGCCGGCAGGCGCTCGATCTGCGCCGCGCCGATCATCGCGCGGGTGTGTTTGTTCAGGGGCACATGCAGGCTGAGGACGTGGGACAGCGGCAGCAGCGCGTCGAGGCTGTCCACCAGGGTGACACCGGCGACCGGGCTCGGCCGGCCGGCCAGGGCCGGGTCGAAGGCCGCGACGCGCATGCCCAGGGCCTGGCACACCAGCGCCACCCGCTGGCCGATCTGGCCGAAGCCGACCAGGCCGATGGTCTTGCCGCGCAGCTCGATGCCGTCCTGCGCCCGGCTCCAGCGGCCCTCGTGCAGCTCGCGGTCCATCCAGCCGATGCGGCGGGCGGCGGCGAACATCAGGCCGAGCGTCATCTCGGCGACCGATTGCGCATTGGCGCCGGGCGTCACGTACACCGGGATGCCACGCGCGCTGGCCGCTTCCACGTCGATGTTGCTGACGCCCACGCCGTGCTTGCTGATGACCTTGAGCGTCGGGCACGAGGCGATGGCCCTCGCGCCCAGCTGCACGGTGCGCGAGATGACCGCGTCCACCGGCTCGGTGGCCAGGATGCGTTCGACCTCTTCCACGCTGTCGGCCTGGGCGAGATAGAGCACCCGCGCACCGGCCGCGGCGAGCAGGTCGGCGCCGGCGGGCGCCAGGCGCGGCGCGGTCACGAAGATGGTCAAAGGCATGTCGGTTGGTCTCCTGTCGATCGCCGGCATTCTGCGAGGGCAGACCGATGCGGTCCAATTTAAAATATTCGGTGTACGAACACTTTTGTTGATCAATTGCCATGGACCTGCGCGACCTGAAGTATTTCCTGGCGGTGGCCCAGGCCGGCAATACCCGGCGGGCCGCCGAGCTGGTGTTTCGCAGCCAGCCGACGCTCACCAAGGCCATCGACCGGCTCGAGGCCTCGCTGGATGCGAAGCTGTTCGAGCGCGACGGCCGGGGCCAGCGCCTCAGCGCCGCCGGCCAGGCGCTGGTGGCCCGTGCCGGCCCGCTGCTGCACAACGCCGACGCGGTGCGCCACGAGATCCAGTCCTTGGGGCACGGCACCGCCGGGCTGGTGCGGCTGGGCTCCGGGCCGCTGGGCGCCGAATACCTGTTGCCGCGCATCTGCGGCCTGCTGCTGGCCGAGGCGCCGGACGTACAACTGAACCTGACCATCCGCATGAACTACGAACTGCGCGAGGAGCTGCGCGACGGCCGCATCGACATGGTGCTGGGCTTCGTGCCGGAGCGCGAGGACGAGTTCGACTGCGACACCCTGCTCGAAGACACGGTGGTGGTGGTGGCCGCCCGGAATCACCCGGTTTTCGACCAGGGGCGGCCGACCATGGAGTCGCTGTCGCAGTACCGCTGGGCGTTGCCCAACGGCGCGGTGGCCAGCCGGGCCTGGCTGGACCAGGCCTTTACCAGCCGCGGCCTGCCACCGCCCACCGCGCAGATCGAGACCAACTCGATTCCGCTGGTGCCGCAGGTGATCGCCGATACCGCCCTGCTGAGCTTCGTTTCGCGGCGCACCCTGCAGGCCAACGCCGACCGGCTGCGCGAGGTGACCCTGGCGCCGACCACGCTGGTGCGCAATTTCGGCCTCACCTACCCGCGCAGCAAGACCCTGTCGCCGGCCGCCGGCCGGCTGATCGCACTGATGCATACCCACGGCAAGAGCCTGTTCGAGGCCTTGCCCGACCGGGCCGGCGCCTTCGCCGTCAGTCCAGCTTGATGTTGGCCTCGCGGATCAGCGCGCCCCACTTGGTGGTCTCGGACTGGATCAGCTGAGCGAACTGCTGCGGAGTGCCCGGCGTGGGAATTCCGCCTTCCGCCGCGATGCGCTCGCGCACGTCGGGCCGGGCGAGGATCTTCACCGTTTCGCGGTTGATGCGCTCCACCAGTTCGGCGGGCATGCCGGCCGGCCCGACCAGGCCGAGCCAGGTCACCGCCTCGAAGCCGGCATAGCCCTGTTCGGCCACGGTGGGCACCTGGCCCAGCGCCGGCAGCCGCCTGGCCGAGGTGATGCACAGGGCGCGCACCTTGCCGGCCTGCACCTGCGTCATCACCGAGACGCTGTTGCCGAAGTAGCCGTCCACCTGGCCGCCCAGCAGGTCGGTCATGGCGGGGCCGGCGCCCTTGTAGGGCACCTGCAGGATGCGCATGCCGGCACGGCGCGCCAGCATCTCGCCGGCCAGGTGGCCGACGGTGCCGTTGCCGGCCTGGGCGATGCTCAGCGTGCCGGGCTTCGCCTTGGCCGCCTGGACGAATTCGGCCAGCGTCCTGAAGGGTGAATCGGCCCGCACCACCAGTACCACCGGCTGCTCCGCCACCGACACGATGGGCGTGAAGTCCTTCAGCGGATTGAAGGGCATGGCGGTGTACAGCGCCGGGTTGATGGCCAGGTTCGAGGCCTGTCCCATGCCCAGCGTGTAGCCGTCGGGTGCCGACTTGGCGACCGCGTCCAGGCCGATGTTGCCGGCGGCGCCCGGCTTGTTGTCGACCACCACCGTCCACTGCAGCAGGGTGTTGAACTTGTCGGCGACCAGCCGCGAGGTGGCGTCGGTTCCGCCGCCCGGCGGAAAGGGCACGACCAGGCGCACCGGCCGCGAGGGCCACGGAGCCTGCGCGAAAACGGCGGGTGCCGCGGAGGCAAGGGCGGCCGCGGCCGCGCCCAGGATCAATTGGCGTCTTTGCATGGAGGTGTCTCGGTTGTTATGGCCGCTGCCGGCCCGGACGGGACGGCGGCGGCAGGATCGGCTCCGGGCAAATTCTGGAAGCAAGGACCGATGCCGTCCAATTCAATGTTTTCCGCCAATGAAAACTTTCATTGATCAATCAGCTGCCGCGCCGGCGCAGATGCTGCGGCCCCAGTTCGGCCGGGCTCAGCACCCCCAGCATCGCCATGTTGCGGGCCATCTCGGTGGCCAGGATGCCGATGGCATGGGTGACGCCGGCCTGGCCGCCCACCGTGCCGGCGTAGTTGAAGGGCCGCCCGACGAATACGAACCTGGCGCCGAGGGCGAGCGCCATCAGCACGTCGCTGCCACGCCGGATGCCGCCGTCGAGCATCACCGGATAGTCCGCACCGAGCGCCTGCACCACGGCGGGCAGTGCGCGCAGCGGAGCGATGGCGCCGTCGAGCTGCCGGCCGCCGTGGTTGGACACGATGACGCCGTCGGCGCCCAGCGCGCGCGCCTTCAGCGCGTCTTCCGGCGCCAGGATGCCCTTCACCACCAGGGGGCCCTTCCAGCGGCGGCGAATCTGCGCCAGGTGTTCCCAGCTCAGGTGGTCGCGGGCGCCGAACTGGCGCATCACGTTCGACGAGACGATGGGCGCGCCACGCTGGGCGTGCGAGTTCTCGAAGTGCGGCATGCCGTGCCTCGCCAGGGTACGCAAGGCGGTGCCGAGCAGCCAGCGCGGGTGGGTGATGCCGTCCCAAGCCAGCCGCAGGTCGGGCCGCAGCGGGGTGGAGAAACGCGCGCGCACGTTGTTCTCGCGGTTGCCCGAAACCGGCACGTCGGCGGTGACCACCAAAGTGCCGAAACCGGCCGCCTCCACCCGGTCCAGCAGCGCGGCGATGTGTTGCGACTCCCCCGGCACGTAGGCCTGGAACCAGGCCCGGGGGTTGGCGGCGGCCACCTCCTCCATGCGGATCAGCGAAGAGCCGCTCATGACGGCCGGCACCTGCGCCTCGGCGGCCGCGCGTGTCTGGATCAGGTCGCCGCGGTAGGCCGACAAGGCGCTGACGCCCATCGGTGCGATGCCGATCGGCGCGGCCCAGCGCTGGCCGAACAGCGTGGTGTCGAGGGAGCGGCTCGAGGTGTCCGTGAAGACGCGGGTCACCCAGTCGTAGTCTGCGAAGGCGTTCCCGGCGGCGTGCATGGCGCGGTCGGTTTCGCAGCCGCCACTGACGTAGGCGTATATCGGCGCAGGCAGGCGGCGGCGGGCGGCGGTCTCGAAATCGTCGAGCGACAGGATGCCGCGCAGGTGCCGCGGTACCTGCCAGCCGGCCGCCTCGCCCTTGCGTGGCGGCGCTGTGTGGCTGGCGACGGGGTAGTCCTGAAGGCGGAGTTCGTTCTGCATGGGTGGCTCGTATCTGGTTTCCGGAGGATCACGCCGATGCTCGGGTCGATTGCAGCCGCCATGGGTGATGATTCGTCGTTCGATCGTCAAGAAAAACTCGACAGCATGAAACTGCAGTTCCTCGCCACCCTGTCGGCCGTGGTGTCCCGGGGCAGCTTCTCGGCGGCCGCCGAGCAGGTGAACCTCACCCGCAGCGCGGTCAGCCTGCAGATGAAGCAGCTGGAGGTCTATTTCGGCCAGCCCCTGTTCGACCGCTCGGGCCGCACGGTGCAGCCGACCGCCTTCGCCCGGGAGGTCGCGCGCACCGTCGACCGGTCGGTGGCCGATATCGAGGCACTGCGCAGCCCCGCCGGCCGGGCCCCGGCCGGGCGGGTGCGGCTGGGCATCACCGACTCGGCGCAAACCACCCTGTTGCCGCCCGCCTTCGTCGAACTGCAGCAGCGCGCGCCGGGCATCGAACTGCAGATCGAACGCGGCTTCACCCCCCAGCTGCTGGACGAGCTCAAGGCCGGCCGCATCGACCTGGCGGTGCTCATCCGGCCGCCCACCGGCGGTTCGAGCCGGCTGTTGTGGACCGACCTGCTCAGCGAGGAAATGGTGCTGGTCGTGCCCGCCGGCCTGCCCGCCGCGCCGCCCGCGCGCATCCTGCGCGAGCAACCCTGGATCCGCTTCGACCGCCGGCTGGTGGCCGGGCGCATGGCGGCCCAGTTCGTCGACAGCCTGGTGCCGCAGCGGCAGCCGCTGCTGGATGTCGCCGGCATCGACGCCATCGTCGCGCTGGTGGGCGCGGGGGTGGGGGTGTCGGTGCTGCCGCGCCTGCGGCCGGAGCAATGGCGGGCGCATGCGGTGCGGGAGGTCGGGCTCGGCGCCGGCGCGCCGATGCGCCGCATGTCGATGGTGCGGCGCAAGGCCGAGTCCGACCACCGGTTGCTGGACATCGTCGCCGGGGCCTTCCTGTACGCCGCAGCGCAGTGACGGCGGGCGCCGGCCGGCGCCGCCTCAGCGGGCGGCGGGCCGGTAGCGGTCGATGGCGGCCCACTGCCGGTCGGATGCGGCGGCAAATACCGGGTCGGCGCGCAGCGCTGACTCGATCTCGGCGGAGGGAAAGCCGAAGGGCGTGCCGAAGGCGGGGGCGTTGGGGCAGGCCGACGCCAGGGACTGCCAGGCTTCGGCGCCGTCCGGCCCGTTGGCGGGCGCGGTGAAAGACTCCGGCAGCCACGCCGGCGGCGCGCCCCGGGGCGCCAGCGTGTTCACCGCCAGCATCCGGGCGATGGCGTCCTTCTGCGCGGGGGACGCCTTGTCGCCGATGCAGCGCACGCCGGCCATGCGTTCGGCGGCGCGGCGCGCCACCTGTGCATGCGGGTCCTCGGGTGCGGCGACCTGCCCGGCGGGCGGGCGGGCCTGCAGCCAATAAGCGCCCATCGCCAGCGCTGCCCCCACGAGGGCGCCGTAGATCCACCATCTCGATCGGCCTTCGCGGCGGGTGTCTTGCTGCATCTGTTCTTTCGTCCTGGTCACAGTCCCGTGGGCTTGGGTGACCTTACCGCAGCGCGGCGTCGGATCCACCGCGTTGCGGTCATACGTCGGCCAGGTTGCCCCATGTCCCGACATTGGCGCTCTTCAGCAGGGAAGACGCCTGGCCGGACATGGCCATCTCGTCCGCGGCGGCCAAAAGCTCGGGGCCGAAGCGTGCCATGTTGCGCTGCGTCAGGCGGGCCGACGGGCCGGCGACCACGATGACGCCGGCCGCCGGCTCGCCCTTGCGCCGGACCGGCGCCGCCATGGAGCTCATGCCCGGCGCGTACATGTCCTGGATGAGGCTGTAGCCGCGCTTGGCATGCGCCCGCAGCAGCGTGACGAGGGCCTTGACCGAGGTGGGGGCGTTCGGGCCGAACTGCCGCGGGTTGCCAAGGCCCTGGCGCGCCACGCGCTGCAGGGCTTCGTCCTCCGGCAGGGTCATCAGCCAGGCGTGGCCGGCGGCGCTGCAGGACAGGCGGAGGTCGATGCCCATGTCCGGGTCGTACAGCAGGCCCGACTTCGCGCCCTGCGCCTTGGCGACCAGTGTGAGACGGTCGCCGTCGACGATGGCCAGGCGCACCAGCTCCTCGGTGGCGCGGGCCAGCCGGTCGATCACCGGCTGGGCGATGTCGACGACGCCCGAGCGGCTGAGAAAGCTCAGCCCCATCGACGCCATCTTGGTGGTCAGGGCGTAGTCGCCCTTCTGCGGCATCTGGCGCACGTAGCCGTAGCCGATTAGCTCCTGCAGCGTGCGATGGCAGCCGCTGCGCAGCTGGTTGAGATCGGTCGAGATGCGCGCCAGCGCCACCCCGTCGGGATGGGCCACCAGGTACTCCAGGATGGCCAGTGATTTTTCCAGTGCTCCGCTCATGCATGCCTTGTGTCTTGCTGAAGCGCGATCATACGGAGGCTTTCAAAAGTTGAACGACTTAATAAAGTTGAATGATATTCAGGAAAGCTGCATATCATCCGGTCGCCGCCCGACATGACGCGGTCCAACCAAAGGAAGAGACATGAAAAAACCGACTTTCATCCGCCGCGCCGCGCTGGCCGCTTTCGGCGCCACCCTGGCGGTCGCGGCCCTGCCGTCCGCGCTGGCCCAGGACATCAAGGAGCGCAACCTCAAGTTCGCCTTCAGCCTCGCCAAGGACCATCCGCTGGGTGTCGGCGCGCAGAAGTTCGCCGATCTCGTTGGGCAGAAGAGCGGCGGCAAGATGAGGGTCACCTTGTTCGGCAACGCGGTCCTGGGAAGCGACCAGCAGAACCTGTCGGCGGTGCGTGGCGGCACGCTCGATTTCGCCTCCATGGCGACCGGCCTGCTGGCCGGTGTCGACAAGCAGTTCATGGTCTTCGACCTGCCCTTCCTGTTCGCGTCGCCGCAAGAGGCGTATGCCATTTCCGATGGTCCGGTGGGCAAGAAGCTGCAGGCGGGCCTTGCCGAGCGCGGCATCGTCGGGCTGGGCATCTGGGACCTGGGCTTTCGCAACATGACCAACAGCAAGCGGCCGATCAACCGTCCGGAAGACCTGCAGGGCCTGAAGCTCCGCGTGATCGCATCGCCGATCTACCTCGACATGTTCAACGCCCTCGGCGCCAATCCGGTGCCGATGACCTTTGGCGAGGTCTATAGCGCGCTCGAGTCGCGTGCCATCGACGGGCAGGACAACCCGGTCGGCGTGATCGAGTCGGCCAAGTTCGCCGAGGTGCAGAAGTTCCTGTCCCTGACCCGGCACGTCTACACCGGCATGCCGCTGCTGATGAGCCGGAAGACCTGGGACGGCATGTCCGAGCCGGAGCGAAAGATCATCTCCGACGCCGCCGCCGAGGCGCTCCAGGAAGAGCGCAAGGTCTCGCAGGCCACCGAGCGGCAGTCCATCGAGAACCTGCGCAAGACCATGCAGGTGAACGAGGTCAGCCCCGCCGAAACCGAGCGCCTGCGCCAGAAGGTTCAGCCGGTGGTCGCCCGGTTCAGCCAGGAGATCGGCGCCGACCTGATGCAGCAGGTCAATGCCGAGCTGGCGCGCCTGCGCGGTGCGAAGTGAGGCCGGCCGATGGCAATGCTCGGCACCGGGGCCATCGCCATGTGGTGGAACATCGCGCCGGAACTCCGGGCCGATTTCGAACACTGGCATACCCATGAACACTTTCCCGAGCGCCTCGCCGTGCCGGGTTTCCTGCGCGCCTCCCGGTGGGCGGCCGAGGACGGTGGCGAGGGCTTCTTCGTGCTGTACGAACTCGACCAGTACGACACCCTGACGTCCGCAGCCTACCGAGCCCGGCTGAACGCGCCGACGCCCTGGTCGACACGCCTCATGCCGCACCACCGCGACATGGTTCGCAGCCAGTGCCGGGTGGTGTCCAGCCACGGCGGTGCACTGTCGCGCCAGGTGCTGACGGTGCGGCTGTCGCCCGCGCCCGGGGCCGAGGGCCGGCTGCGGCAGGCGCTCGGCGCGCTGGCCCGGGATATCGCCGCCCAGCCGGGAACGGCCGCCGGCCACCTGCTGCAGACCCAGACGCCCGCCCTGGCCGCCACCACCGAGCAAAAGATGCGCGGCGGCGCCGATGCGGCGGCCGACTGGGTTTTTCTGGCGTGCGGATACGACTTGCAGGCGCTGCGGCAGTTGGCGGCCGGAGCGCTCGGCGACGCGTCGCTGCAGGCCATGGGCGCGGGCGCCGGCATCGTTCGCGGCATCTACGGGCTGTCGCATTCGAATACGGCCGGGGACGTCGCGTGAGCGGCCGCACGGCCGACCGGCCGGTTCCGCTCAGGTCTGGCCGACCACCACCGGCTGGCCGACGCCGACACCGTCCCTCCAGTACAGCAGCGTGTCGGCCTGCGGGCCCCGCTGCCATTTGCCGAACCATTCCTCCCACAGCTTGTTCAGGTCGCTGGGAATCATGTTGTGGCCGCGTCCGTAGCACTGCGACCAGACATATCGCGGCACGCCGGCAGCGGTCCAGACATAGGAACGGTAGCGGTTGGCGGTGGCGGTCGGCCGCAGGATCAGGTTGATGGAGGTGTTCTGCGGCACCAGGCTGGCGCCGATGCCGTCGTCGAGCGTGTAGGTGGGCGAGGCCACTTCGTCTGCCAGCGTGCGGCCGACCAGGCGTTGCAGCCAGTAGTTCTGGGCATTCGCGCTCAGGGCGTACTGGCCGCCTTGCGAGCCGCGCCAGTCCCCGGCCGCCAGCGGTCCGAACTTCATCGGCCAGTAGTCGTATTCGCCGTAGATCATGTAGAACGGAACGAAGCGTGTCGATGCGCCGGCGGGCGCCGCTGGGAAGGTGCCGGAGGTGTTGCCGAACGCGGCGAAGGTGCCGACCAGCGTCGCATCCCGTGCGAAGCTGGTGACCGCGCCGCCGCCGGCGGACTGGCCGTAGACATACAGGCGGCTGTTGTCGGCGGCCACGCCCAGGCTCAGGCAATCCTGTTTCACCAGGTTCACCAGGTCGGTCAGGTAGGGCGTGGTGGTGGTGTCGTAGGTGACGGCGATGAAGCCGTACCGGTCGGCCGCCGCCTTGATGTCGGTGGCCTCCATGAAGACGAAGGCGGTCTGGCCGGCGCCGTGGGTGGCGAAGACGACCGGGGCCGGCCGGGTCCGGCTGTAGTTCGTGCGGACGCTTTCCGGCACGTACACGATGTAGCTCTGCAGGGTGGCGCTGCCGCTCCAGACGTGGTCTCTGGTGAGCAGGCTGCCGGCGGCGATCGCCTGTGGGTAATCCAGGCGGCGGGTGATGAAGTGGCCGTACACCGAGTTGTTGTCGTAGCCGCTGTACTGGGTGAGGAAGCGGTAGACATTGCGCGTAACGGCTGCATCCGAGGCCTGCGCAGCCGATTTGACCGCCACCTGCGCCCTGACATCGGTCGCCGCCGTGGCGATGGCGTTGGAAACCTGCTTCTCCTGCCAATACACCTGGCCGAAATCGGCATCGGTGGCGGCGATGATTTCGGAGTCGTTGACGCCGGCCCAGTAGGAAAGCAGCGACGACGTGGTGTTGCCGACGAACCAGGTCGGAATCGGAACATCGCGGTTGTATTGGGCCGCGAAGGTGCGTTGCGCAGTGACCGGGTTGTTGTTGATGTCCAGGGCGCCGGCGAAATCCATGTTGTTGGGTTGCCGGGTATTGCCGATCTGGATGCTGCCGGTGGCATTGAGACGGGTATTGAAAGTGCCGTCCGCGCTGGCCTCCAGGTACACCTGGCTGATCATCGACAGCGGATTGCCGGCTGCGAACAGCTGCAGAGCGGCGGCGGCCGAGCCATAACCCACGAGATAATGGTAGGTCATGGCAGAATAATGTGCGCCGCTGCTCACCAGGGTGTCCATGGCGGCGGTGACATACTCCAGTTCGGTGTCGATGCCGCCCCATTTGCCGGTGCTGCCCGGTTTCATGATCAGCAGGCAGGCCCGGGTCTGGTCGGCGATATCCAGCCATCCGGAGTCGGCCAGGAATTCGTTGCTCTTCACGCCCTCGGGCAGGCCGATGCCGACCCAGTATTCGCGCTGGCGGGCGCCTTTGGGGATATAGACCTCGATATCCCGGGTGGCGCCGCCGGCGGTGACCGACCAGGTGAAATAGCCGATCTTGCGTTGGTAGCTGCCGATGGTGACCGGCTGCGCCACCGTGTCGGCGATCGGCGTCGGCTGCTGGTACGCCCTGGGGGTGGCCGGTTGGCCCGGTGTGGCCGGGGTGGTCGGCGCGTTACCGCCGCCGCCGGCATCCGGGATGGAGACGGGATCGTTTCCGCCGCCGCACGCCGCCAGCGACAAGGTGGATAGCAGGACGGTATTTGCGCCCAGCAGTTTCCCGAAATCGCGTCGGGCGATTTTTCGGGGTTTATCGGCCGTCTGTTGAATATTATCCAGATCCGTCATGGTCCGGGATTTGTTATTTAAATTGTCCATTTCGACTCCTTTGGTTCTACCGAGAAAATGCATGCCATGGCATCGGAACCCAACCTCGCGTGGAAACAAGATGCCTTTGAATATATCGTGTGGCCGTCCGCGTCGGGTAATGCATGGTCGCTTCACGGGCGGGGCCTGAAGATAATCTTTCCGATTACGCCGGCCTGATTGAAATCCGGTGCCTCGCGCGCAATACTTGGCCCTATCCCTGGCGCTGACGATAAAAGCCCGTCACGGTTTTCAGTACCGGTAATCAGCCGGATTCGCGCGGTGAGCGCACGCTGGCGTACGCAAAACGCACGTTTTCGGGGTTAGCAGGGGGGCCGGGAAGCCGTACACGCCCTGGATGCGCCGACCCCGACCGGCCCCATGGGCCATGATCCCTAAGGCCGAGGCCGGCGACCGCCGCGCACTCGAGCCGGTGTTTTGCTGCCAGGGGCGGAGATCCATGTGAATTCGACAGTCTTTCTGCTCGGCGTGCTGGTGGTCGCGGTGACGCTCCTCGACGCCTTCGAAGTCGTGCTGCTGCCACGGGCCATACAGCGCCGGATGCGGGTCAACCGCCACTTTTTCAAATGGACCTGGTGGGCATGGGCGCAGGTCGCCACCAAGCTAGAGCCCGGTCGCCGCCGCGACGACTTCCTGGCCGTCTACGGTCCCTTGTCGATGGTGGCGCTCTTCGGCCTCTGGGGCAGTTGCCTGATCGGCGGCTTCGGGCTGATGCAATGGGCGGTGGTGCGGGCGGACTACACGTCCACCACCCTGCTCGGCCAGATCATCGTCAGCGGCGACGCGTTCTTCACCCTGGGCTACGGCGACAACGTGCCGGGCGAAAGGCTGGCGCGGTTCCTGGTCATCGTGGAGGCCGGCACCGGGTTCGGCTTCATCGCCCTGACCATCGGCTACCTGCCGGTGCTGTACCAGCACTTCGCGCGCCGGGACGTACAACTCATCGAATTCGCGTTTCGGGCGGGATCGCCGCCGTCGGCCGAAGAGCTGCTCGACTGGCACGCCCATGGCGGCGCCGACGCGCTGGAGCGCTGGCTGGGCCGTTGGGAAAGCTGGGCCGGCGACCTCATCGAGAGTCATGCCGTCTACCCGATGCTGGCCTTCTACCGGTCCCAGCACCGGGGCCAGTCGTGGGTGGGTTCGCTGGCGACGGTGCTCGACGTCTGCGCGCTGGTCATCGCCGGCGCCGAGGACGGCAGGCGCCAGCAGGCCACCGCCACCTTCCTGGCGCTGCGGCGAACGCTGTTCGAGGTGAGCGACGCCCTGCACGTCCCGCCGGCGGCCGGCGCCGTGGCCCGCGAGCTGGACGAACATGCGCGCCGCCGGCTCGGCTCGTCCATGCATCCCATCCAGGCGCGCTGGCAGGACGACCCCGGCGCGATGCAGGCCGTCGATCGCCTGCGCAGCAGCTACGAGCCGCGCCTGATCGCGCTGGCCGCCTACCTGCTGCTGCCGCTGCCTCGATGGGTCAATCCGGCGGTGCTGGCAGCCGGCCGGTTCAGCCGCGAAGCGGTGGTGCAGCGGCTGGCGGAGGACGACGCCACCTAGCGCGCAGACGCGCCATCAAGCGCGGAAAGCGCCCGGCTGCGGCCAGGCGCCCGGGAGGCTTATTCGGCCTCGATGCCGGCCTTCTTGATGATGCGGCCCCAGCGCTCCAGCTCGGTCAGCTGGAAAGCAGACAGCTGTTCCGGCGTGGACAGCTCCACTTCCATGCCGGCCTGCTCCACCACCTTGCGCACCGACGGCACTTCGAGCGCCTTCTTCATCAACTCGTTCAGCCGCTTGACGACCGGCGCGGGCGTTCCGGCCGGTGCGTACAGCGCGTTCCAGAAGCCGAACTCGTAGCCCGGCAGGGAGTCGGCAACGGCCGGAACGCCGGGCACCAGGGCCAGGCTCCTGGGCGCGGTCACGCCCAGTGCGCGCAGCTTGCCGCCCTTGACCTGCGGCAGGCTGGTCGCCAGGTCGACGATCATCAGGTCGGTCTGCCCGGCGACCAGGTCGAGCACCGCCGGCGGGTTGGCCTTGTAGGGCACATAGTTGAATTTGGTGCCCGTCATCTGCTGGAACAACTCGGTGGCCACCTGCGCCGACGAACTGCCCGAGCCGTAGTTGAGCTTGCCCGGGTCCTTCTTGGCCAGGGCGATCAGCTCGGCGATGTTGTTGGCCTTGAGCTGCGGATTGACCACGAGCAACTGGTAGCCCTTGGTCAGCATGGAAACCGGCGCGAAGTCCTTGATCGGGTCGTAGGGCAGCTTCTTCAGCAGGTGCGGGTTGGCCGACTGGGTGGTGTTGGTGGTCATGAACACCGTGTAGCCGTCCGGCTGCGCACGCGCGGCGTATTGCGCCGCGATGCTGCCGAAGGCGCCGGCGCGGTTGTCCACCACCACCGCCTGGCCTGTTTCGCGGGTCAGCTCGATGCCGATGGCGCGCGCCAGGCCGTCGGTGGCGCTGCCAGCGCTGGAGCCGACGACGATGGTGATCGGGCGCGACGGGAAGTTCTGCTGGGCCGTGGCGGTGCCGGCGAAGACCAGGCAGGCGGCGGCCGCGCTGGCGGCCAGGAGGGAACGTCGATGGGTCATGGCTTTGATCTTTTGTCTCGTTGCTCTAAAAAAATGGGTCAGGCGGCCGCGAGGGTTGCGGCGGCGGCCGGCTGCGCCAGCAGGTTCCAGCCCGCCATCAGGGCCTGCAGCTGCGCATGGGGTGCGTCTGCCAGCGGCCATGCCGAGGGCGCGCGGGTGGCGCCGCAGTCGTGGCCCATCATCTGCAGGGCGGTCTTGACGACGGTGACGTTGGTGCCGTTGTTCTCCTGCGCACGCAGGTCCTCGAAGGGCAGCATGCCGGCGATGAGGCGCATGGCCTGCGGGTAGTCGCCGGCTTCCAGGGCGTTGTAGATGGCCACCGAACGCTCGGGCATCACGTTGATGAGGCCGGAGGTGAAGCCCCGCGCACCGACCGCGCACAGCGGCGGCGCCCACACCTCGGCCAGCCCGCCGACCCAGGCCAGGTCGCGGTCGGCGGTGCGGCGGATGGCTTCTGCCAGCACCAGCGGCGTGGGCGATGCCCACTTCACGCCCACCACTTCCGGGATGCGGCACAGCGCTTCGATGGCGGCCATGCCGATGTTCTCGTTGCGCAGGTACAGCACCAGGGGCAGGCCTTCGGCGGCGTCGGCGATCTGGCGCACGTAGCGCACCACGCCGCGCGGCGCCACGAAGGGGTCCGGCGGCTGGTGGACCATCAGGGCGTCGGCGCCGGCACGCCGGGAGGCGCGGGCCAGCGCGCAGGCCTCGTGCACGCTGCGGCCCACGCCGCCGAGCAGGGGCACGCGGCCGGCGACGGCCTCGGCGGCGATCTCCACCATCTGCTGGGCTTCGCGGGCTTCCAGGCCGTAGAACTCGCTGGTGTTGCCGTTGGCCACCAGCACGTGCACGCCGGCTGCAACCGCACGGTCGACCACCGGGCGCAGCGGCGCCGCGACGATCTGGTCCTGCGCGTCGAAAGGCGTCACCAGGATGCCGGAAATGCCGTCGAGGGCCTTGCGCAGCGCGGGGCCCTGGAAGCCCTTGTTTTGGCTCATGTCGTTGTCTCCGAATGGATGAAAAACTGAAGCTGATACTCTAGAAGTCACCTTCCGCGACGTCCAATCCCAACATGGGATCGCGTCATTCAAGAACTGAATCGCCGTGTTCCAGCTCACCCAGCTCCGCTGTTTCGTCGCCGTCGCCACCGAGCTGCACTTCGGCCGGGCGGCCCGGTTGCTCAACATGACCCAGCCGCCGCTGACGCGGCAGATCCAGCTGCTGGAGCACGAAGTCGGCGTTAGCCTGCTGGAGCGCGCCGGCGGCACCGTGCGGCTGACGCATGCCGGCGCGGTGTTCCAGCGCGAGGCCGAGGACATCCTGCGCCGCAGCCAGGCCGCCACCCTGGCCGCGCGGCGCGCCATGCGGGCGGATGCCGGCAGCGTCACGCTGGGCTTCATTCCCGCCGCCAGCTTCACCCTGCTGCCCCGGCTGCTGGGCGCCATCACGGCGCACCTGCCCGACATCCAGGTGCTGCTGCGCGAAATGCAGACCGCCGACCAGATCGAGGCGCTGGGCGCGGACCGCATCGAACTCGCCATCGTCCGCCCCTTCGCGCCGCGCAGCTTCGCCGACGGCGCGGTGCTGGTGCGCGAGCCCTTCGTGCTGGCGCTGCCGCGCTCGCACCCCCTGACCGGCGCGGCCAGCCTGCCCATCGGCGCCCTGGAAGGCCAGCCCTTCATCGAGTTCTGCCCTTCCGAATCGCGTTACCTGTACGAGGTGGTGGCCGGCCGCTTGCGCGCCGCCGGCGTGGTGCCGCAGACGGTGCAGACGCTTAGCCACACCCACTCCATCCTGTCGCTGGTGGATGCCGGCATCGGCGTGGCGCTGGTGCCGCAGTCTTCGATGCGGCTGGGTTATCCGGACGTGGTGTTCCGCCCGCTCGACGACGCCTCGGGCCTGGACGTGGAAATGCACCTGGCCTGGCGCCGGGGCTCGCGGCATCCGGTGGCCAACAGCCTGCGCGAGCTGATCGAGCAGTCGTTCCGGCCGGACCAGGCTTCGCCGCCGTCCTGACACGGCGCGGCGGTCAATTCGGCAGAATTTCCTACATGACGAACTGACAAATCGCACGGAACTTCGTCTCGTCTACACCGGATATTTCGGGGCCGCGCCTTGCAGCGCGCCCCCGATCCACTTCATCCGGAAGGTCCGACTTTGATGAAAAGTTCCGCTGCCCTGCTGCCCGCCTGCCTGCTGCTGGCGACCGCGCAGTTTTCCGCCCAGGCCCAGTTGCCGCCGGGAGACGGCCCCGTCTCCGTGACCACCAACGTGGTCGAACCCACGCCGGTCAAGTTCGACGACTCCATGCTGTCGAAACTCAAGGTGCCGCCAGGCTTCAAGGTGACGGTGTTCGCCAAGGACATGCAAAACGCCCGCTGGCTGCAGCCCATGCCCAACGGCGACGTCTACGTGAGCCGCCGCGAACAGGGCGACGTGATGCTGCTGCGCGACACCGACCGCGACGGCGTCGCCGACCGGCGCACGGTGGTGGCGCAGAACCTCAAGTGGATCAACGGCCTGGCGTTGAAGGACGGCCAGCTGTACATGGTGACCGACAAGAAAGTGGTGGTCGCGCCCATCCAGCCGGACGGCAGCCTGGGCGACGCCCACGTGCTGATCGACGACCTGCCCGAAGCCGGACAGCATCCCAACCGCACCCTGGGTTTCGGGCCGGACGGCATGCTCTACATCACCGTCGGCTCCACCTGCAACGACTGCCGCGAGACCGGGCCCGAAAACGCCACCGTGCTGCGCGCCCAGCCGGACGGCAGCGCCCGCAGCGTGTTCGCCCGCGGCCTGCGCAACACCATCGGCTTCGGCTGGCATCCCAAGAGCCAGGTGATGTACGGCTTCGACCACGGCGCCGATCACCACGGCGACGACTGGCCGCCGGAAGAGCTGAACGCCATCCGGGCCAACAAGGATTACGGCTGGCCCTTCTGCTATGCCGACAGGCAGGTCGACAAGCAGCAGTTCAACGACCCGCTCAACTCGACCAAGGCCGACTTCTGCCCGACCACCGAAGGCGCATTGCTGACCTACCCGGCGCACGCCGCGCCGATCGGCTTCGTGTTTTATGAAGGCGCACAGTTCCCGGCCGAATACCGCAACGACGCCTTCGTGGCTTTTCGCGGCTCCTGGAACCGCACCCAGCCCAGTGGCTACCGTGTGGCCCGGGTGCGCTTCGACGCTGCGGGCAACCCGACCGGCGCCGAGGACTTCGTCACCGGCTGGCTGCTCGACGGCCCGCCGCCGGCCGCGCGCAATCCCGGCGCCATGGCTCCGCCGGCAGAGCAGGCCAAGGCCGCACGCCCGTCGCAGTTCGGCCGGCTGGCCGGGCTGGCGGTGGCGCCGGACGGCTCGCTGCTGATCGCCGAAGACCAGAACGGCGTGATCTACCGCGTGAGTTACCAGGCCCGTTGATCGGAAGACGACATGACGAAAGCAAGCATGAATCTCCATTCCAAGACCGCCCTCCCCGCGCGCATGGCCGTGGCCGCCGCCGCATCGGCCGCGCTGGCCTTCCTGGCCGGCTGCACCTCGGCCGCCTACGATCGTTCGCTGGACATGCCCCGCGCCCCGGCCGCGGTGGTTTCACCGCAGATGCAGGCACCGGCTGCGCGCGGCATCGCGCCGGCGGCTCCTATCCGCGAAGCGATGGTGCGATTGATGACCGCCAGCGGCCAGCCCGCCGGCATGGCGCGCCTCCAGGACACCCAGGGCGGAGTGGAACTCGCCATCGACGCGCAGGGCCTGCCGCCCGGACCGCACGGTTTTCATATCCACGCCAACGGCGCCTGCGATCCCGGACCGGACGCGGCCACCGGAAAGATGGTGCCCTTCGGCGCGGCCGGCGGCCACTACGACCCGGGCATGTCGCACAAGCACGGCCGGCCGGGCGATCCGGCCACGGTGGCGCATGCCGGCGAACTGCCCAACCTGCAGGCCGCCGCCGACGGCCGCGCCAGCCTGCGTTACCTCAATGCCAACGTCACCGTGGCGGCGGGGCCGGCATCGGTCATGGGCCGCACCCTGGTGGTCCACGAGAAGCAGGACGACTACCGCACCGACCCCGCCGGCGATTCCGGCGGCCGGCTGCTGTGCGGCCTGATCGAGCCGGCGCAACCCAGCACCGTGCAGGGCCGCGCCACGTTCGATGGCAGCAACGTGTTCCCCGAAGGCATCGCGCTCGACCCCCGCAGCGGCGACGCCTACGTGGGTTCGTCGAGCGAAGGCGACATCTACCGCATTCCGGCCGGGGCACAGAAGGCCGAGCTGCTGCAGCGCGGCGGTTCCGCCGGGCGCCAGAACGCCTATGGCATGAAGGTCGATCCGCAAGGCCGCCTGTGGGTGGCGGGCGGCCCGGCGGCCACGGTCTCGGTGATCGACGTGGCGAGCGGCGCGATGCTGGGCATGGCCAGGCTGCCGGCCGGCCCGGTGTCGTTCCTGAATGACGTGGCGCTGTCGAGCGACGGCTACCTGTACGTGACCGACTCGACGCGCCCGCTGCTGCACCGCATCCGCGTGGCGACCGGCAACGATTCGCCGGTGCTGGAGCCCTGGCTCGATCTGTCGGCCACACCCATCCGGTATGTGCCGAACGCGTTCAACCTGAACGGCATCGTGGCTTCGGCGGACGGCCGCTGGCTGCTGGCCGTGCAGACCAGCACCGGCCAGCTGTGGCGCATCGATACCGCCACCAGGGCGGTGACGCAGGTGGCGATCGAGGGCGGCGACCTGAAGGCGGGCGACGGCCTGGTGCTGCGCGGCGCCAACGATTTGTTCGTCGTGCGCAACTCCGAAACGGAAGTCACCCGTGTGGCCCTGGCCGACGGCTGGGCCTCCGGCCGCATCGTGCAGCGCCTGAGCGATCCGCGCCTGCGCTACCCCACCACCGCGGCGCTGGGCGCGGACGGGCTGATGGTGGTCAACGGCCAGACCGACAAGCAAAAGGCGCCGCCGCCGCTGCTGCCGTTCGACGTGCTGCGGCTGGCGTTGCCGCAGTAGAAAACAGGAAACGGCCACCATGGCGTCGCACGAAAAGCCGCTCGAGCCGGGTGGAGACCCGTGGCGGCTGCAACGTTTCGTCGAGGCGCAAGCGCCGCTGTACGAGACGGTGTGCGCCGAGCTGGCGGCCGGTGCCAAGCGGAGCCACTGGATGTGGTTCGTGTTTCCGCAGTTGAAAGGCCTGGGCCGCAGCCAGACGGCGCAGCATTTCGCTCTGGCGGGTGCCGATGAGACGCGAGCCTATTGGGAACATCCGGTGCTGGGCCGGCGCCTGGCGCATTGCGCCGACCTCATCAGCCGGACGGAATCGCGCGACGCGCTGGAAATCTTCGGCTCGCCGGACGATCTCAAGCTGAAATCCTGCCTCACCCTGTTCGCGGAGGTGGTGCCCGAAGCGCCGATTTTCGAGGCCTTGCTGGTCCGGTTTTTCGGCGGCGAGCGGGACGCAAATACGCTCGCGCTGCTCGACTCCCGGCCGGACTGAAGCGCCCGGTCTTCACGCGGCCGGGCGGTTCATCCGCCCGGGCCGGGGCTAGACCAGACTGCCCAGTTGCCGCGCGGCCTCCACCACTGGGGCGATGTTGGACTGTTTGTGCCGCTCGGCGGGC